>ENA-OQKY01000295-OQKY01000295.1-human-gut-metagenome-genome-assembly--contig:-NODE-295-length-57662-cov-6.472095_pt1 | contig 57662 bp, 46 predicted proteins | sample MGYA00242652_ERZ504805 | MGnify/ENA primary metagenome ERZ504805 (study PRJEB26092, sample SAMD00036400) | human gut metagenome | host: Homo sapiens | study: EMG produced TPA metagenomics assembly of... | reverse complement strand
AATCCGGTGGTGATGGCTAAGGGGATCCACCTGTTCCCATCCCGAACACAGTAGTTAAGCCCTTATACGTCGAAAGTACTTGGCTGGAAGCGGCCTGGGAGGATAGATAGCTGCCGGTTAGAAAAAAAGAACCATACCTTCTGGTATGGTTCTTTTTTTCTGCCTGCAGCCATCTTATGACCAGCAGCGGGCCTGGCTGCCCAGCCACCGCATTTGAAGGAGCAACGCGACGAGCAAATGCGCTTGTGGCGAGGCGTGTCGAAAAGCATGTTTACATGCTTTTTGACTGAGGATAGATTTATATGTTACGCAGTATAGTTTACCGCGTAGTCTGCGACCGAATAGGGAGCATTTTTGGAGGGATAGATAGCCATGCTTGAAGGAGCAGAGCGACGCACAAGCATGTGTCAGGCTTTCTACCAAACTTTCTCTCTTCGCGAGAGATATATCGTTCCGGTCAGCAGCAATTTCTTAACGCAAATTTCGTGTGGAATCAAGACGAAGTGTCGCAAAACTCGCGCTATGCAAAAAGATTTTACTATAGTAGATAGCTTAGCGCTCAGACAATGCAACACTTCGATGATTCCAGACACTCATTTGCTAAAATTGCTATTCCTTGCACGATATTACCTCTCGCTCAATTTACTTGCTTTCTTATCAATCAGCATTGTTCTGCAGATTTGCTTTGACAAAAAAGATTGATACAACTATCTACACTCAAAAAGCTTCCCCCAAACTTCAAAGCGCCCCGATTCATATTTCTATGAATCAGGGCGCTTTATTATATCCTGACAGATGACGTTCTGACTAAATCCTTACTTTAAATATTTTTGGATTAACTCCATATCAGGTGTTGTGTAATAAGTATTCTGGTTTGTAAAAATAACAAAGCCGGGTTTGCTGCCTGCAGGCTTCTTTACATAGCGTCTTTGTACGCAGTCAACAGGAACATTGCTGCCGTCGCGTGCTTTGCTGAAATATGCTGCAAGCTGCACAGCAAGATTAATATCCTCCTGACGTGCTTCCGGCAGTGACGTTTTCAAAATAACGTGCGAACCGGGGATATCCTTGGTGTGGAACCATAAATCTTTAGGATTGCCCAAGGTAAAGGTAACATAATCGTTCTGCTTATTATTCTTACCGATATACAAATCTACTTCAGAATTTAAACGGATATGCAGAGGCTGCGATTTTTGCAGTCCGGCATTCTTCTTCTTTTTATTCGTGTCCTTAAGCAGACCGCTGCTTAGCATTTCCTGATTGATTTCCTCAATTTCTTCCTTCGTTGTAGCGGTAAGCAGCGAAGCGTCCAGACTTTCCAGGTAGGCAAGCATTTCTTCTGTAGCCTCCTGCTGGATACGTACTTCGGTTTGAGCGCGTTTGTACTTATTATAGCGCTTGTAATAGGCCTGTGCGTTTTCCGTAGGCGAAAGGATTGGTGAAAGGCTGACCGTAACCGGTTCGCCGTCATAAATATTGATAAGCTCGGCGCTTGTCTGGCCTTTTTTTATCTGATAGATATTGGCCATGATAGTATCTGCCAGCATACGCTGTTCCTCTGCATTGGCAGCATTAGCCAAATCCTCCTGCAGAGCCTGCAGCTTTTTCTTTAGCTTAGCTGTTTCGCTGTTGACAAGCTTTTGCAGCTGTTCATGACGCGGAAGCTGGATCGGTTTAAGGCTGACTGCATAATTAAGAGCGCTGTTGATATCGGCAAATTTTTTGACCTGCATGCCATCCTGCACGTTCTGCGGTGGCAGTACAAGCAGAGTTTTCACCTGATTTGTGCGGCTGATGAGCGCATAGACCGGATGCTTGGCGGCCTGCGCCTGCAAATCTGTCTGCAGCTTGCCGATAACCTGCGCCAGTGACTGGCAGGCGGAGGTTTCCAGACGTACCTCCTGCGGCAGGATATCCGCAGCAGTCAAAAGCTCCATGGTTGTCATTTTGCCGACACCGGTGGTAGCACTGATAAAGGCCTTGGCGAAGTTGGCTGCAGGCAGCTTGTTGGCGGCCTGTACGATTTCCGCCGGCTCAGCTGTCAAAATGTTAAAGCCTTCCTGTGGCGGGGGCGCAATATAGGCTTTTCCCGGCAGGATAGTGCGATAGCTACTTTGTGCTGCGCTTACATGCTTCAGAGAGTCGATGATAACATCGTCCTGCGTAAGAATGATATTACTGTTTTTACCGGTAAGCTCAAAAATCAGCTTTTTGGTAATTATTTTACTGGAGGCACCTAAAAGATCTATCTCCAGCGTAATAATGCGGTCCAGGCCGCTTTGGCTGATTTTTGTGATGCGTCCTTCCTCCAGATGCTTGCGCAGAAGCATACAGAAGGTGGGTGGAGTTTCCGGGTTTTCCGGCAGCTGCTGCGGCAGATAAAGCACACAGCTGCCGTTGTGCATATCCGCCAGCAGGCTGCTTGTATCGCGGGTTCTGCGGACGAGTAGCAGAAGTGACTGCGGATTAGGCATATATATCTTATATATTTTGCTGCCCAGCAGCTCTTCGTTTAATGTATCTGTAAGCAGCTTTAAAGTTAAGCCTTCAATGTTCATAGGGACTCCTTTCGGTGCAGGCTCGGCAAAGTTTTTTGAACCTGCGGGAAGACAATGCTAATTTATTATTTATCATATTATACTCCATTACCTGCAACAAGTATAGCAAAACAAAAATGGGCCATTTCTTTATCTAAGCGACGAAAAACGAAGAAAAATGCTGAAATCATTAGAGAAATGTGGTATAATAGATTTTCAAGATAAGATTGAAGCAAAAATACTTATCTTTTAAGCTGAAAAAATCACCTTTACTGGTGAAGATGGAGGAGGAAGCCTGTGTTAAAAAGTATGACCGGTTTCGGCCGTGGTTCCTACGAGGATGCAGATTTTTCTGTTAACATTGAAATGAAAACAGTGAACCACCGGTATAACGAGGTTGCTATCCGTTTACCGCGATTTTTGAATCCTTTGGAGGATAAAATCCGCAAAACTATTTTAAAAACCGTTAGCCGTGGACGTATTGATGTGTTTATTACTGCTGATTATAATGTCAGCGGCAACTGCACTCTGAAGGTTGATAAAAACCTTGCTGCTGCCTATCATAAGGCATTGCAGGAGGTAGGCGTTGCTATCGGAGCCGACGCTGCAGGTATTAACGCTGCTGCAGAAATTCTCTATTTATCAAAATGCCCTGATGTAATTAACGTTAAGGAAGGCTTTTTTGATGTAGAAAGTGTTTGGCCTAAGGTTGAACAGGCTGTTGAGCAGGCTGTTGCTAATCTGGTAGCTATGCGTGAAACTGAGGGTGGCAATATTTATGGTGATTTTATCTACCGTGCAGATTTGATTGCCGAAAAGCTGGCACAGATTGAGGAGCGTTCTCCCTTAGTTGTGGAAGAATATCAGGCTAAGCTGCAGGAGCGTCTGACTAATCTGCTGGCTGACAATAATATCAAGGTTGAGCCGGAACGTCTGCTTCAGGAGGTAGCAATTTTTGCTGACCGTACCAGCATTACGGAAGAAATTGTCCGCTTGAAGAGCCATATCAAGCAATTCAAGACCATTATTGCTTCCGACCAGCCGGTAGGACGCAAGCTGGACTTCCTTATCCAGGAATTCAACCGTGAAGCAAACACCATTGCTTCCAAAGCAAATGATTATACTATGGCGCAGATTGTTGTAGAAATTAAGGCGGAAATAGAAAAAATCCGTGAGCAGATTCAGAACATCGAATAAAACTGGAGGAAGTTATGGATATAAAGCTAGTTAATATCGGCTTTGGCAATATTGTCGCAGCCAACCGCATTATTTCTATTATCAGTCCGGAATCAGCACCGATTAAACGTATTATCCAGGAAGCCCGTGATAAGGGCATGCTTGTGGATGCAACCTACGGACGTCGTACTCGTGCTGTAGTTGTTGTGGACAGCGGTCACATCATCCTGTCTGCGGTACAGCCGGAAACTGTAGCCAACCGTCTGGTGGCACAAACTGCTGATTCTGAAGAAGAGGAGTAATTGGATCATGAGCAACGATATTGATAATGTTACTCCCAAGGGAGTACTTCTTGTAGTATCCGGTCCGTCGGGAGCAGGCAAAGGAACTATTTGCCAGATGCTGAGAGACCAGCTGCCGGATTTAGGTTATTCTATTTCTGTTACTACACGCGCACCGCGCACGGGTGAGGTTGACGGAGAAAGCTATTTCTTCAAGACAATTCCCGAGGTTAAGCAGATGATTGAAAAGGGCGAGCTGCTGGAATATGCCGAAGTATACGGCAATTATTACGGCACACCGCGCAAATACGTGGAAGAGCAGCTGGAATCCGGCCGTGATGTACTGCTGGAGATTGATATCCAGGGCGCTTTGCAGATTAAAAAGCGCTTCCCCGAGGGTGTTTTTGTTTTCATCGTACCGCCTTCCTTGGATGAGCTTTCCGCACGTATTTATAAGCGTGGTACCGACAGCGAGGATGTTATCAAACGCCGTATGGCTTCCGCAGCCAGCGAGCTGACCTACGCAGCGGAATATGATTATATCATCATTAATGATATTGCGGAAAAGGCAGCGCAAAAGGTACTTACAATTATGGAGGCTGAGCGTTACCGCGTAGCCAGAACATATTTTATTGTTGATAAGATTTGTAAAGCTAAAAAATAAATTTACATTATGCAGCAGTCTGCTGTGTGAACCATGAAATACTTAAAGGAGTGATTCTATAATGTCTATGGTAGATCCGTCTATTGACTATTTAGCAGAAAAAGTAGATAGCAAATACACTTTGGTTATTTTGGCAGCAAAAAGAGCACGCGAGCTTACTGTTCCCGGCGTAAATTCCGCGGAAAAAGAGGTCAGCGCTGCGCTGAAGGAAATTGCTAACGATACTATTACCTACGAGCGTACTAAAAACGTATAACAGCGGGAGGGTAAAACCTTGTTAAAGGGCAAAAAAATTGTTTTGGGAGTAACCGGCGGTATTGCCGTTTATAAGGCTGTAGATCTTGTCAGCCGTCTGCGTAAGCAGGGCTGCGAGGTGCGTGTAGTCATGACCGAGCATGCACAGCAGTTTGTTACTCCGTTAACCTTCAAGGAAATCAGCGGTAATGCTGTTGCTACCAGCATGTGGAACAGCAACCAGGAATTTAATGTTGAGCATATTGCTTTGGCAAATTGGGCAGACGCTTTCTTAATTGCGCCTGCTACCGCTAATATTCTGGCTAAAATGACCTATGGCATTGCGGATGATCTGCTGAGCACTACGCTTTTGGCAGCTCAGGCACCGATAGTTGTTTGCCCCGCAATGAATACCGGTATGTATCTTAATGCTGCAACCCAGGAAAATATCGCTAAGCTGCAAAGCCGCGGTATTACTGTAATGCCGCCTGCTTCCGGACATCTTGCCTGCGGCACCAGTGGCCCAGGCCGTCTGCCTGAACCTCAGCAGATTGTGGAGTTTATGAGCAGCTTTTTTGCTGGCCGTGAGGGCGACCTGCGTGGCCTGAAGGTACTCGTTACCGCAGCAGGTACACGTGAACCGATTGACCCTGTCCGCTTTGTCGGCAACCGTTCCAGCGGCAAGATGGGCTATGCTGTAGCCCAGATGGCTGCCGAGCGCGGTGCTGAAGTACTGCTTATCAGCGGTCCCTCTGCGCTTGCCGTACCGCCTAATGTTAAGGCAGTGCAGGTTGAATCCACCAATGAAATGCTGGAGGCCTGCCTTGCAGCTTACGATGGCGTAGATATCGTTATCAAGGCAGCAGCAGTTGCCGATTACCGTCCGCGTGATGTGGCAGACCAAAAGATTAAGAAGAAAACAGATGACGCTCTGACTGTCGTTATGGATAAAAATCCGGACATCCTCAAAACCTTGGGTGCTAAGAAAACGCATCAGGTTTTGGTTGGCTTTGCTGCAGAAACACAAAATCTGCTGGCTAATGCCCGCGAAAAGGTAGTCAAGAAGAATCTCGATATGATTGTAGCCAATGATGTTACGGCTGCCGGTGCCGGGTTTAACTCCGATACCAATATCGTTAAGTTCCTTTATGCCAACGGCGATGTATGCGAGCTGGAGCAGATGCCGAAGGTTGATGTGGCGAACCGTATTTTGGACGAGGCTTTGCGTATTCGTAAAGAGCGCGCTTGATAGAGCGCGTATAAGGCCGCATCTGCGTCATGACCGCTCCTCGACGTACTAGAAGTACGCCATCGTCGCAATCATATAGCATCTACAGCCTTCTCCGCACTCTTTGGAGTAGGGATTGCAAGGTCGCATCTGCGTCATGACTGCTCCTCGACGTACTAGAAGTACGTCGTCGTCGCAATCATACTAGCATCTGCAGCCTTCTCCGCGCTCTTTGGAGTAGGGATTGCAAGGTCGCATCTGCGTTATGACTGTTTCTCGATGCAGCAGTAGTACGCCGTCGTCGCAATCATATAGCATCTGTAGCCTTCTCCGCGCTCTTGGAAGATAGGCTTGCAAGGCTACGTATGCATTATGACTCTATATATAATAGAATTGAATTCTATTTAGCATAAGCAGTTGCAACAAAGTATTTTCACATATTTTTCGTAAAAAAAGTACTTGTCATTATCTTGATTTTGTTATATAATGGCATCTGTAAACAATTTAACACAACTCATCAAGAGCGATGGAGGGAATGGCCCTGTGAAGTCGCAGCAACCATTGCAGTGTGACAGCTGTAAAACGGTGCTAAGTCCTGCAGTTTATCTGTAAGATGAGAATGCTAAGAGTAATAATTTAAGGCGTTCTCATAATGAGAACGCCTTTTCTTATACCATCTAAACACTCTCAACAACGTTTTTTATTTATGAAAGGAGCTACCAATGAGAAAATTATTTACTTCCGAATCCGTTACCGAAGGTCATCCCGATAAAATAGCAGACCAAATTTCCGATGCTGTGCTTGATGCTATCCTGGCTCAAGATCCTAAAGGCCGTGTTGCTTGCGAAACTATCGTTACTACCGGTCAGGTTCACATTTTCGGTGAAATTTCTACCAAATGCTATGTTGATATCGCACACATTGCCCGCGAAACCATCAACAATATCGGCTACAACCGTGCTAAATTCGGTTTTGACGGCAACACCTGCGGTGTGCTGATTTCCATCGACGAGCAGTCCCCTGATATCGCTATGGGCGTTGACAAAGCGCTGGAAGCTAAGGAAGGCCAGGCTGCTGAGGAAGAAACCGGTGCCGGTGACCAAGGTATGATGTTCGGTTATGCAACCAACGAAACCGAAAGCTACATGCCGATGCCTGCATATCTGGCTAACAAGCTGGCTCTGCAGCTGACCAAGGTTCGTAAGGAAGGCGTGCTGCCTTACCTGCGTCCGGACGGCAAAACTCAGGTTACCGTTGAATATGATGACGGCAAACCTGTTCGTGTAGATACTATCGTTATTTCTTCCCAACATGCACCGGAAGTTTCCAACGAGCAGATTCGCAAAGATATTATCGAAAAGGTTATTGCACCGATTGTTCCCGCAGAAATGTTGGATGCGGAAACCAAATACTACATCAACCCGACTGGCCGTTTCGTTATCGGCGGTCCTCAAGGTGACGCTGGTCTGACCGGCCGTAAAATCATCGTTGACACCTATGGCGGTATGGCTCGTCATGGCGGCGGTGCTTTCAGCGGCAAGGACCCCTCTAAGGTTGACCGCAGTGCTGCTTATGCTGCACGTCACGTTGCTAAAAACATCGTTGCTGCAGGTTTGGCAGATAAATGCGAAATCCAATTGGCATACGCTATCGGCGTAGCACATCCGGTTTCCGTTCTGGTTGAAACCTTCGGCACCGGCAAAATCAGCGAAGACAAGATTGCTGAGCTGGTTCGCAAAAACTTCTCCCTGAGCCCGACCGGCATTATCCGTGAGCTGGATCTGCTGCGTCCTATCTACAAGCAGACTGCTGCTTATGGTCATTTCGGCCGTACCGATGTAGATCTGCCGTGGGAGCATACCGAAAAGGCTGCTGCACTGCGCGAGCAGGCAGGCCTGTAAGCTTAATTTAAAACTGTCGAAAGCACGCTGTCCGCAGCGTGCTTTTTCTATGCCTGCCTGTGGCTTTGCACTTGCTAACTTCTCTTGATAAGAGGTATAATATTATTATCTATAACTATAATTACTCCGTAATAAACTCAGTTAAAATTAAACTTACCACATTATAATTTACCCCCAAGGGAATGGTGCAGGGAGGAAAGAAAGTGAATTTACAGAATCGCAAGGTTAAGATAGCGCTTGGCCTGCTGCTTGCGGTATGCGTAATTATCGGCTACCGTATTTACAGCAATATCCAGGCTGATAAGGCGCGTGCCGCTAAGCTGTCGCAGGTACGCAATGTGGCGGTCGTTACTGCTCACCCCGTAAGGCAGACGATTGTTCCCAGTCTGAGCTTTTCCGGCAGTCTGGATCCGGAATGGCAGGCAGAGGTTGCCGCTAAGGTGGACGGACGCTTGGAAAAGGTTTATGTCCGTGAGGGTGACCGTGTGAGCCGAGGACAGGTGCTGGCAATTTTGGAGCAGGCTGATACCGATGCCAATCTGTTAAGTGCCAAGGGCAGCTTTTTGGATGCACAGACCAGTCTGCGTAAGGCGGAAACAGATTTGCAGCGTTATGAAAAGCTATATGCTACGGGTGCGGTTTCGCAGCAAGTGGTAGATGATTACCGCTTTGCGCGCGATAATGCTGCAGCCAAGCTGGAGGCTGCCAGAGGCAGCATGCGGGCGATGGAGTCTAAATCCGAGGGCACGGTGCTGACAGCGCCTGCTGACGGTATTATTGCCAAGCGTTATTATCAGGAGGGCTACTATGCAAAGGCAGGTACGCCTATTTTTGCCGTTGCTGATATCTCTATGCTGAAAACTACGATTCATATTCCCGAAGGCCAGATTGCCGGTGTACATGTCGGCAATGAAGCAAGCATTACTCTGCCTGCTTATCCCGGTAAAAAGCTGATAGGTAAAATTACCCGCATTGCTCCGGTTGCGGATTTGCCGGCGCATACCTTTGCGGCAGAGGTGAGCGTGGATAACAGCGAAGGTCTTTTAGCCGGCGTCTATGCCAACGTTACGCTTACAGCTTCACCTAAAGCTGATGTGCTGACCATTCCGGTGCAGGCTATTGTGATGCGTGATGACCAGCAGACGGTATTTGTTGTTGATGATAAAGGCGTTGTACAGCGTCGTGTGCTGAATGTCGGTTATACGAATGATAAGCTGGCTGAAATAGTGAGCGGACTGGATGAAAAGGATACTATTGTTATCGAAGGACATAACAAGCTGCGTGAAGGCAGCAAGATAGATTTGAAAAAGGCTGGTAAATAACGATGATTGGAACATTTATCAAGCGGCCGGTCTTTACTACCATGTTTATTTTGCTGTTGGTAGTGTTCGGTATCCGCTGCTATCCGGAAATCGGCGTTGATCTGAATCCTGATGTTGATTTGCCTATTGTCAGCGTGCGTGTTACCTACAGCGGTGCTTCGCCGCAGGAAATGGAAACGCTGGTTACTAAGCCGATTGAGAACCGCGTCAGCCAGGTTTCGGGTATCAAGACGTTGTCTTCTACTGTGCTTGAGGGCTACAGTGAAACGGTTCTGGAATTTAATATCGGTGTAGACCCGCAGGTGAAGGCCAGTGAGGTGCGTGAAAAGGTTGCCAGCGTGCGCAAGGCGCTGCCGGATGATATTGATGAGCCGGTAACACAGACGGTAGACCTCAACTCCCGCGCTATTGTAGCCTATACCTTTGCTTCGCCCTCGCGTAGCCGTGGAGAAATTCGCCGCATTGTGGAGGATAATATCAAGGATGAGCTGCAGATGGTGGAGGGTGTTTCCGAGGTTACCGTTGTCGGTGCCAGCCAGCGTGCTATCCGCATTGTGCTGAAGCCGGAAAAGCTGGCGGAATATGGTATTGCCTATCAGACAGTGCGCAGTAAGCTGAACGCCAACAATTACAATACTCCCGGCGGCAAGGCAAAAAATGACGCTATGGAAATCACTGTGCGTACCTTGGGCAAGTATAACAATATCAATGATATTAAGCAGGTGGTAGTTGCTAATCATAACGGCCGTCCTGTTTATATCAGTGAAATTGCCGATGTGCTTGATTCCTGGGAGGATGAGGATACCTTTGCCAGCGCTAACGGCGTTCCCTGTGTTATGACCTTTGTGCGTAAGCAGTCCAAAACTAATACGGTTGATGTTACCGATAATGTTAATGCCAAGATGGAGGAACTGAAGCACAGCAATCTGCCGCCAGATATCATCGTTGATAAGGTGCGCGACCAGTCCAACTATATCCGCGACAATATTGCGGATGTCTGGAATGCGATTCTTTTCGGCGGTTTTCTGGCGCTTTTGATAACATATCTGTTCCTGCGCAATTTCCGTGCAACAATTATCGGCGGCCTTTGTATTCCTACGTCTATTATCGCCACCTTCTTCATGATGAAGGTTATGGGCTTTACGCTGAATAATATGTCGCTGATGGCTTTGAGCCTGGCAGTCGGCATTTTGATTGACGATGCGATTGTAGTAATTGAAAATATTTTCCGTCATATTGAGATGGGGCAGACGCCGTTTGTGGCGGCCAAGGAAGCGACGGAGGAGCTGACGCTGGCAATTTTGGCGACGTCCCTGAGCTTAATGGCTGTATTTGTGCCTATCGGCAATATGGGTGAAACCATCGGCCAGTTCTTCAAGCAGTTCGGTCTGACGGTTGCCTTTGCGGTAGCGTTCTCTACCATCGTAGCTTTTTCGCTTACGCCAATGGTTTCGGCATACTGGATTAAGGCAGAAACCGAGGAGCAGAGCAGCAAGGAGCGCACGCATTTTGTGCAGAGGGCTCTCGATAAATTTGAAGCAGGCTTCCAGTCCGTGCGTGAAATGTATGACAGCTTAATGGCCTGGGCTTTGGAAAGACCTAAGAAGGTTGTTGCCGTAGGTATCATTTCACTGCTGCTGAATTTGCTGCTGCTTCCATTTGTGGGCACGGAATTCCAACCTACATATGATTCGGGTGAATTCAGCGTCAATGTTAAAGCGCCCATCGGCACCAGTCTGCAAAAAACGGTAGAACTGGCCAAGCCGTTGCAGCAGGAGATTTCGCAGCTGCCGGAGGTCAAAATCGTGGCGCTTAATATCGGCAACGGCCGTAATCCTGTTAACCAGGGTTCTCTGGATATCCGCCTGAAGCCAAGCAATGAGCGTGAACGCAGCATGCAGCAGATTATGGATGATTTGCGCGGACGCTTCCAAAATGTTGAAGGCCTGAAGGTTACCGTTGTATCAAACCAGGGCGGCGGCCGTGGCGACAGCCGTCCGGTGCAGATTGGTCTGCGCGGCAGCAATATCAAGGAGTTGAAAAATTACGCTCAGCAGCTGGCAGATATGATACGCCGGACTGAGGGTGCGACCGACGTTGATATATCCGATTCGGAAGAGCAGCCGGAAATCGTGGTCAAGCTGGACCATGCCAAGGCCAGCGAATTCGGTCTTGATGCTACGGAGGTCGGTAAGGTTATCGAAATGGCTATTATGGGCAAAAGCACCAGTAACAGCTATACCATCGGTGACAATGACTATGATATTATTTTGCAGCTGGAGCAAAGTCAGCGCACTAATATCAATGATGTTATGAACCTGCGCATTTCTTCTTCCGCAGGTCAGTTTATCCGCCTGGGGGATATCGCAGATGTGCGCTACGGCAGCGGTCCTACACGCATTGAGCGTGAGGATAAGCAGCGTCAGATCGTTGTTTATGCCAACACAGTAGGTATTTCGCCCGGTGATTTAATCAGCAAGGTGCGCAACGAATATATTCCCGAGCTGAATTTGCCGCCGGGATATAACTATAAGATGATTGGTCAGGCCGATAATATGGCACGCTCCTTTAAAGAGGTCTATAAGGCCGTTATTCTGGCCATAGTTGTAGTATATATGGTGTTGGCGGCGCAGTTCGAAAGCTTTTCGCAGCCGCTGATTATCATGGTATCACTGCCATTTGCGATTATCGGCGCTATCCTGGGCCTGCTTGTTGCAGGACAGACGGCGAATATGATGAGCATGATTGGCTTTACGATGCTTCTGGGCCTGGTTACCAAAAATGCAATTTTGCTGATTGACTATGCCAACCAGGAGCGTGAAAAGGGCATGTCTATCCGCGAAGCAGTGCTTCTGGCCTGCTCACTGCGTCTGCGTCCTATTCTGATGACTACTTTGTCTACGATACTCGGTATGCTGCCGATTGCTTTGGGCATCGGCGAGGGTGCGGAGCTGCGTCAGTCTATGGGCGTGGTGCTGATTGGCGGCTTAACAACCTCCACCTTGCTGACGCTGGTGGTTGTTCCGTTGATTTATCTGCTCTTTGAGGAGTGGAAGGCGAAAAACTATGTGCAAAGAGGAGAATAGGCGTGAAACAGTTGACACCTAAGGCCTTTGCCGATTACCTGGCAGAGGCTGCAGAAAAAATCCGTCAGGATGGTTTCAGTATTGTTAAGGATAAGCCGATAAATTATGGCCAGCAGATTGCAGTACAGTTTTGCGAGGCCAAGGCATCCGTGAATATATATAACGGCAAAAAAGGACTGACGCATGTTTATAACGGCGACAGTGCCTTAAAGCAAAGATTACTGCTGCTGCTTGAAGGAGTGCAGCCTGCGTCTGAGGAGCTGCAGCCTGCCGCCGCTGGAGCAACAGTAAGCAATGGTTTGTGGGCAGGCAGTGATGAATCCGGTAAGGGTGATTTCTTCGGCAGCCTGGTTGTGGCGGCCACAGTAGTGGACAACACAACGGCAGCGAAGCTGCAGGCTGCAGGCGTTAAGGACTGCAAGCTGCTGACTGATAAAAAAATCCTTGAGCTGGAGGATGTTATCAAGTCTACGGTTGTTGATTACAGCGTGCTGGAGCTGAAGCCGAAGATTTATAATCTGCGCTATGAGCAGGTAGTTGCAGATGGCGGCAAGCTCAACCAGCTTTTAGGCTACGGACATGTGGCGGCGCTCAGTCAGGTGCTGGAGCGGCAAAAGGATTGCCACAGCGCTTTAATTGACCAGTTCACCCAGTCTACGGTAAACTTAAAGGCTTTGCAGCAGCGCTTTCCGGGCTGTAGCGTGCGCCAGCAGCCTAAGGCAGAAAGCAACCTGGCGGTTGCCGCTGCTTCGGTACTGGCCCGCGCCCGCTTCTTGCGGACGATGGACGAGCTGGCGCAGCAGGCCGGCGTAGGCGAGCTGCCGAAGGGCGGCGGCGAGCAGGCAACGGCCTGCGCCCGCCGCTTAGCAGAAAAATACGGCAAGGATGCGTTGCGTGAATATGTAAAGCTGCACTTTGCCAATTACAAAAGAGTGTAGAGATTATGAAAAAACTAATTGTTAATGCAGATGATTTCGGTCTGCATCCTTTGATTAACGCAGGTATTATCAAGGGCTATAAGGAGGGCTTTATTACCAGCACCTCACTGATGCCCAGTGCTCCCTGCTGGCAGGAGGCAGTAAAGCTGGCGCAGGAAAATCCTCAGCTCGGTATAGGCGTGCATCTGACGCTTGTCGGCAGCGTGGCGCCTGTGTTGCCTGCAGCGAAGGTCAGCAGCCTTTTGGATGAGCAGGGACTGTTTTTGCCGGATTACGTTGCCTTTGCCAAACGCTTTTACAGCGGCAGCGTTAAGCGCAGTGAGCTGGAAGCGGAGCTGCGCGCGCAAATCGAAAGGGCGCTGGAAGCAAAAATAAACATTACGCATATCGACAGTCATCAGCATACTCATGTGCTGCCGGGAATTAATGCACTTGTATTAAAGCTCTGTAATGAGTATAATATTATAAGAGTACGTATACCTAGGGAGGCCTATACCTTTACCGGCGGCTTTCATACAGGTATCGGCAGAATGATCGGACGCAGCGGGCTCAGCTTTTGTGCTCAGCTGGCGGCGCAACGCGCCGACAGCCTTGGGCTGCACCATCCGCAGCATTTCTTCGGGATGCTGGCGGGAGGTCATCTGAATGCGGAGCTGGTAGGCAATATCCTGCGTCAGCTTCCGGATGGTGTAAGCGAGCTGATGACTCATCCCGGTCTTGATTCTGTTGCCTTGGGCAAAATATTTCCCTGGCAATATCATTGGCAGGAGGAAATGCAGGCGTACCTTGACAGCGGCAATAAAAAGCTGCTGGAGCAGGAGCATATTCAGCCTGTTAATTTTACGGCCTGCTAAAGCTCTTGTACTAAAAAATAAGCTCATTTGGAGTCTGCTAGATGAATAAAAAATTATTGTTTCGCCTAGGTCTGCTTTTTGGCTTTGTGCTGTTGATTTCGGCGGCGGTTATTTATTTTACATTTGATATACGGACCTTGGAATACCTGACGATGTTCGAGCCTCGCTGTATTCTGCTGGCTTTGTCATGCCTTGCGATAGGCTTGATTTTTGACGGCCTGCGTCTGATAACCCTGGCTTCGGTGACGGACGAGAAGCTGACCTTTCATCAGATAGTGAATGTAGTTCTGAGCAACTACTTTTTGGCGCTGGTAACGCCGGGTGCCAGCGGCGGTGCTATCGCTCAGGTTATGTTTATGCGTAAGGCCGGGGTGCCTGTCGCCAAATCTACGGTAGTAATTTTGGTGCGCACGGTCATGTCCATTATCTTCCTTATTCTGCTTGTGCCTGTGGTGCTGCACAGCGATGAGGATATAGTAAAATGGATGCCTGCATCGGTGCTGACGATTCTTTCGGTGCTGTTTATATCACTGCCGATAATCGTAATTTCCTTGCTGCAAACACGTTATCCGGAGCGGGCGATTATGTGGTTTACCCGCAAGCTGTCGTTTACTACGCAGCGTAATTGCTTTATCTGGTATAACGAATTTAAAAATGCCGTTGTAGTTATGGGCAAGCATCCGAAGATGGTTTTCCGTGCGTTTATCGAATCCGGCGTGAGCCTGCTCTTTATTTATGCAACTGTGCCTGCGTATTTCACCGGTCTGAATATTGATTTTGATTTGCAGCAGGTAATGGGACGCATGGTGCTGCTGAATTTAATACTTTATTTTTCGCCTACTCCCGGTGGCAGCGGTGTAGCGGAAGCAGGCTTCTTGGTGCTGTTTTCCAATATTCTGCCTAACGGTGTTGAAGGCATTATGGCAGTTCTCTGGCGCTTTACGGCAGAATATCTGCCCTTTATGCTGGGAGCGGTAGTAACAATCAGAGCTTTTGGCAGCGATGTGCTGAATATGGCATCGCTCAAAAGTAAAACTACCGAAGGCAAGAAAAATGAGTAGTTGGCATATAAATTTTGAAATTATTTTGAGGGATGGAAACTGATGAATCAGATTGAAAAAAACAGCCTGCTTATCGTAGCAGGCACTGCGTTATTTATGATTATGTTCGGTATCGGCAGCATTCCGCTGCTGGATCCGGATGAACCGGTATATGCGGAAACAGCAAGAGAGATGCTGGCTGCCGGTGATTTTTTGTCACCGAGAATTTTTGGCAATTTCTGGTATGATAAGCCGCCTATGTATTATTGGCTGGTTGCTGTTGCTCAGTTTCTTTTCGGTGACAGCGAATTTGCGGCCCGCTTTCCTGCGGCATTGATGGCCTGCGGAACTTCCGTTATGATGTATGTAGGCATTACCGGACTGTTCAATGAGCGTGCAGGCTTTTGGTCTGCGATGATTCTTACAAGCTGTGTAGAATTTTTCTATATGGGCAAGGCGGCGGTGACAGATACAACGCTGCTCTTTTTTATGACAGGAGCACTGCTGAGCTTTATTCATAAGCGTTATTGGCTGATGTATGTGTGCATGGCGCTGGCTACTGTTACCAAAGGTCCTATCGGTATAGTTTTTCCGGGAGCGATAATTTTTCTGTATCTGGTGGTTATGGGCCAACTGCGTGAGATTTTGCGTATGCATGTTATCCGTGGCTTGCTGTTGTATTTTCTCATCGCTTCGCCTTGGTATTACGCTATGTATACCGTGCATGGCATGGAATTTATCAATACCTTCCTGGGCTTTCACAATATAACGCGTTTTACGACGGCAGAGCATGCCAACCGCGTTACCTTCTGGTATTATTTTCCTGTAATAATTTTAGGCTTGTTCCCATGGACTGGTATGCTGTGGCAGGCTGCTAAAGCATCTGTCAGCGAAAGCCGTATAGATGATATGCGCAAGCTGCTGTTCTTCCACGTTTGGTGGATTTTCGTGCTGCTGTTCTTTACTATCTGTAAAACAAAGCTCGTATCTTATATTTTGCCGCTTTTCCCTGCTATGGCGGTAATAATCGGCTGGAATATAGCGAGAATGCAAAGCAGACTGCGCCATAATACAACCTTTTACGGTTGGGCGGCAGGCAGCGGTATTATGTTTGTCATGCTTGGCGTGGGCTGGATAATCGGTGCGCAGTATCTGCCGGAGGCTGATTTCAGTCTGGTGATGCTGGGCGTGCTGACACTGCTTTTGGGTGCAGCGGCAGTCTTTGCGCTGCTGTATTATCGCGATATCGAGCTGGCATCCTGGCTGCATGTGATGATTGGCGCGGTGACGATGTGCGTGGCCTTTGCTTTTGTTCTGCCTGTGATTGCCGACCGCTTCAGTGTAAAAACTATGAGCAGCGTGTATAAGGAGCAATGTGAGCAGCAGACGCCTGTTTATGTCGACAAGTTCCTGCGCCCCGGCTTTATGTATTATGCAGGCAAGCCCGGTATCGAAATGATTCCGCAGACAGGTGCTTTGACAGATGCTTTGCGTGACGGCAGCAAAAAATATCTGCTGGTGCGCGGTTTGGAATATCGTCGCGTGCAGAAGGCAGGTCCGTTGCCGAATAATGTGCGTACAGTAAAGGAAATCAGCGATATCTATCTGTTGGAGCAAAATTGAGTATTAATAATCAACCGTTGTGCTATTTGGCGCAACGGTTTTTCTTATGCAAAAACTCCCCATCCGTCTTACCTTGCGGTAAGAAAGATGGGGAGTTGCTTTTTCAGCTTATATAATTCTTTTAGTCCTGACCGGGAACCTTCAGCACAGCGCCGGTAGCAGCAGATGTAACCAAAGCAGCATAGCGTGCCAGGTAACCGCTCTTAACCTTCGGCGGCGGGCAAACCCAGTTCTTACGGCGTTCAACCAGCTCTTCGTCGCTCAGCTTAACATTCAGGGTACGGTTCGGAATATCAATTTCAATGATATCGCCGTTTTCAATCAATGCGATGTTACCGCCCTCGCGTGCTTCCGGAGAAATGTGACCGATGCAGGCACCGCGGGTAGCACCGCTGAAACGTCCGTCGGTAAGCAGCGCAACGTCTTTGTCGTGGCCCATGCCTGCCAGTACAGAGGTCGGATTCAGCATCTCGCGCATGCCGGGGCCGCCCTTCGGGCCTTCGTAGCGGATAACTACAACGTCACCGGAAACAACCTTTTGTGCGCAAATTGCAGCAATAGCTTCGTCCTCGGAATTATAAACCTTAGCCGGACCGCTGAAGACCTTCATGGAAGGATCAACCGCACTTTCCTTGACAACGCTGCATTCCGGAGCGATGTTGCCCTTCAGAACAGCGATGCCGCCGGTTTTGTTGTACGGATTTTCTACGCTGTGAATAACCTCAGGACGCAGGATTTCCGCATTTTTGATAATCTGGCCGACAGTTTTGCCGCTGACAGTCTGGCAGGATTTTTTAATCAGCTTTAGACGGTCAAGCTCGTGCATTACAGCAGGAATGCCGCCGGCTTCGTTCAAATCAACGATGTGGTGGCTGCCGCCCGGGCTCATCTTAGTGATGTACGGAGTTTTCTTGGAGATTTTATCGAACAGCTCCAGCGGCAGGTCGATGCCTGCTTCGTGAGCGATTGCCGGCAGATGCAGCGCGGTGTTGGAGCTGCCGCCGATGGCCATATCAACGGTAATAGCGTTTTTGAAAGCGTTGAGCGTCATGATGTCGCGAGGCAGAACGTTTTCCTCCAGCAGACGCATAACAGCCATGCCTGCATGCTTAGCCAAAGCAATACGCTTGCCATTATAAGCAGCGGGGATAGTGCCGTTGCCGGGCAGGCCCATGCCAAGAACCTCGGTCAGGCAGTTCATGGTATTTGCAGTGAACAGACCGGAGCAGCTGCCGCAGCCGGGGCAGGCACAATGCTCGATTTCTCTGAGCTCTGCTTTATCAATCTGACCGGACTCAAAACGGCCGGCAGCTTCAAATACAGTAGATACGCTGATATCTCTGCCCTGATAACGACCGGGCAGCATCGGACCGCCGCTGACAACAACGGTCGGGATGTTTAGACGAGCTGCTGCCATCAGCATGCCGGGAACAATTTTATCACAGTTCGGAATAAGGATTAAGCCGTCAAACGCATGGCCGTTAGCAACAGCTTCGATGCTGTCCGCAACCAGCTCACGGCTTGCCAGCGGATATTTCATACCGTCATGGCCCATGGCGATGCCATCGCAGATGCCGATAGCCGGGAACTCAATCGGAGTACCGCCAGCTTCCAGCACGCCGTATTTGGCTGCCTTGGCGATGGTATCCAGATGCATATGTCCCGGAATGATTTCGTTAGCGGCACAGCAGATGCCGATTAACGGTTTCTTTAATTCTTCTTCAGTATAACCCATTGCATAGAACAGAGAGCGATGGGCTGCGCGGGTTGAACCTTTTTTTACTTGTGTGCTGCGCATGTTTCTTTGACCTCTTTCCCTTAAGTAATAACTACTACCGTACTGGCTGCTGATAAAGCACCGTATACATCATCAGGCCGCCTCGACGCACTAGGAGTACGGCATCGACGACCTTCTTCGTCTCCGGCACTTTCTGAGCAGCCAATGCGGTTTAAAATAAAAAACAACAGTCCTGAAGCCTTTCAGGGTACTCATAAAATTTTACAATTTTTATAGCCTGATGTCAAATTTTATGGACAAAAAACTACAATTAAGTGTAAGCCTACGATGGAAAAGCTGTATCTTAGTTACATTCTTTACAAACTTGCTAAAGTTTAAAAATAATTCACGATTAATACGTGGAGAATAGTATATAATAGGCGTGTAAAATTGTTGCGAGGTGATTATAATGAAAACTAAATTAACTGAGCTCTTAGGTATAAAATATCCTGTTATCCAGGGTGGTATGGCGTGGACGAGTGACGCTGTGCTGGCTGCTGCTGTTTCCAACGCCGGCGGTGCGGGCATCATCGGCAGCGGCGGTCGTACTGTGGAATGGACACGTGACGAGGTGCGCAAGGCAAAATCTCTGACCGATAAGCCCTTCGGTGTCAACGTTATGCTGATGGCTCCGAACATTGCCGAAATCATTGCTATGCTGTGCGAGGAAAAGGTAGCCTTTGTTACCTTGGGCGCAGGCAACCCGGTGCCGCATATTCCTGCCTTCCATGCTGCAGGTATCAAGGTTATTCCTGTAGTGCCTAATGTTAAGCTGGCAAAGCGCATTGAAGCTGCAGGCGCTGACGCTATGGTTATTGAAGGTATGGAGGCCGGTGGTCACATCGGCAAGCAGACTACTATGGCGCTGATGGAAAACGTACTGCCGCAGATTAAATCTGTTCCGGTGCTTGTTGCAGGCGGTATCAGCGACGGCCGTGCGCTGGCTGCAGCTTTGCTGATGGGCGCTGCTGGTGTGCAGATGGGCAGCCGTTTCCTGCTGACTGAGGAATGCCCGGCAAATCCTGTTGCTAAGGAGGCTATTGTCAAAGCAACCGATACTGACAGCGTAGCAACCGGCTACAGCCGTAATCTTGGTGTACGCTGCCTGGCGAACACTTTTACCGATGCGTATACTGCCCGTGAAATTGCCGGTGCTCCCAAAGAAGAGCTGATGGCTATGGGTACAGGCACCAACCGCAAAGGTATTGTTGAAGGCGATATTGTCAACGGCACTGTTATGTGCGGTCAGAGCTTGAACGTGCTGAATGATATCTTGCCCTGCAAGGATGTTATGGAGCGTATTATTGCCGAAGCCAAAGAGGCTATTGCCAACGTACAGAAAATCGAGCTGTAAAAATTAAAGCAAAAAACATGCATTGCTTGCTGTGTACCAATAATACTGGATGTCCGGTTGAGATACAAAGTAAAGCGGTGCATGCTTTTTTACTATATTTCATCTGGTCTGTAATTATTCAGCTTATCTGGTTGCATTCGGGGAACAGGCTGCTTAATCGTTCTATTACCGCGGCAATTTTATCTGCCTCGATGGCAGCGTAATTGATAACGAGCGTGCAGCCGTTATTTTTTTCGGTATTATGACTGTAATCGGAATAGAAGGAAAGGCACATATCTGCTTCCAGTGCTGCCTTGCGCACTTCTGCTTCCGTCAGTTGGGTGCTGATATGCAGGACAAAATGTGTACCGGCGTTGCGTTCGGTAATTTGCGAAACGGCGGCCAGCGGTGAGGCGTGGATGGCTGCCAAAATTTTGTGGCGCTGCTCGCGGTAGTAGTTTTTCATTTTGTTGATGTGGCGTTCAAAATAGCCTTCGGAAATAAAGCGTGCCAGCGTGTATTGCTCAAAGCTGGATACGGTGCAGCTGTAAAAGCTCATGGTCTGCTCATAACGCTCCAAAAGGCGCGGCGGCAGCACCATGTAGCTGATGCGCAGCGAGGGCACAAGGCTTTTGGAGAAGGTGTTCATATAGATGACACGGCTTTGCGTATCCTGCGCGTACAGCGGCAGGATAAAGCGACCGGTGTAACGGAATTCGCTGTCGTAATCATCTTCAATGATATAGCGCTTGCGGATGCGGTTTACCCATTCAAACAGCTCCAGCCTGCGTGTTACGGGCATAACAATGCCGGTGGGGAAGTGGTTGGCTGGGGAAAGATGTACTACATCGGCACCGCTTTCCTCCAGCTTGTCAATCATCAGGCCGTTGTCATCAATGGGGATGTACTTCCAGGGATTGCCGAAGCTGGCGGAGATGGAGGCGAATTTTTTATAGCCCGGTTCTTCAATGGCAAAGGTGCAGGCATGGCCGAACATCTGCAGCAGGCGGCCGTAAAGATATTCCGTACCGGCACCGATGATGATTTGCGAAGGGTCAACCTGCATAGCGCGGTTGTGTGCCAGATAGTCAGCAATAGCCTTGCGCAGCTCGTAAACGCCTTTGTAGGGAACGGTTTTGAGCAGCTCTTCGTTGTGTACGGAAAGCGTTTCTCGCATCAGGCGTGTCCAGGTCGCCAACGGAAAGTTTTGCAGGCTGATGCGGTTGGCCTTGAAGTCGGCAAAGTATTCGCGCTCCGCTGCCTCCGGCAGCATTGCTGCTGCAGTCTTACGACGCACGCGGTAGCTGCTGACGTCTTCTACGAAGTAGCCCTTCTTTTCACGCGAGGTGATGTAGCCTTCTACCGCCAGCTGGGCGTAAGCGTTGGCCACGGTGATGATGCCTACGCTCAGATGCTGTGCCAGCGTGCGCTTGGAGGGTAAGCGTTCGCCTGCCTGCAGCCTGCCGCTGATAATGTCCTGACGGATGCACTGGTATAAGTAATCATAGAGCGGTGTGCTGCCGCGTTTATCTAAATCATATGTTAACATGAGTAATCTTTCTCCTTGGTTCTAAAATATTTTTGTTTTTTGATTCTTTCAATAGAACCATTTTGATTATACAATAGTGACATCGCAAAAACAAGTCCCGTCACAACGGCGTGAAGGGCAAGAGCCAAATGAGGAGGATTATCATTATTATGGAAAAAGTAAAATTACAAGCACAATATGGTTTATACATTAACGGACAGTGGCGCAACGCATCCGACGGCGCAACCTATAATGCAGAAAGCCCTGCCGACGGCAGCCATTTGGCAGTTTGCGCCCAAGGCAGCCGCAAGGATGTAGAGGCAGCCTCCGCAGCAGCCTGGGAAGCCTTCAAAACCTGGAAAAAGACTACTCCGGCACAGCGTGCCGCTCTGCTGAATAAAATTGCTGATATTATTGATGCTAACAAAGAACATCTGGCAATGGTAGAAAGCATGGATAACGGCAAGCCGATTCGTGAAACCATGAACGTGGATATTCCGATGGCAGCGGAGCATTTCCGTTATTTTGCCGGCTGCATTTTAGCAGATGAAGGTCAGGCTTCCGTACTTAACGAGCAGTTCCTGTCTATCATCCTGCGTGAGCCTATCGGCGTAGTCGGTCAGATTATTCCGTGGAACTTCCCGTTCCTGATGGCAGCGTGGAAGCTGGCACCGGTGCTGGCAGCAGGCGACTGCACCGTACTGAAGCCTTCCAAGGAAGCAAGCCTTTCCATTCTGGAATTTGCCCGTCTGATTGACGGCGTACTGCCTGCAGGTGTGTTCAATGTTATTACCGGTGCGGGCAGCAAAACCGGTCAATATATGCTGGAGCACAAGGGCTTTGCCAAGTTGGCCTTCACCGGCAGCACCGAGGTTGGCCGTAATGTAGGCTTGGCTGCGGCAGAACGCATTATCCCAGCAACATTGGAGCTGGGTGGTAAGAGTGCCAACATTTATTTTGATGACTGCGATTTTGATCAGGCCATCGACGGCGCTCAACTGGGTATTCTCTTTAACCAAGGTCAGGTATGCTGTGCAGGCAGCCGTATCTTCGTGCAGGATACCATTTATGATAAATTCGTACCGGCCTTAGTAAAAGCCTTCAACAAGGTTAAGGTGGGCCTGCCCTGGCATGATGATACTCAGATGGGTTCTCAGATCAACGAAACCCAAATCAGGAAAATCCTGAGCTATGTTGAAATTGCTAAGCAGGAGGGCGCTACTATTGCTTGCGGCGGTGAACGCTTTACCGAGGGTGAACTGGCCAAGGGTGCCTTCATGAAACCTACGCTGATTACCAATGTAACCAATGATATGCGTGTGGCACAGGAGGAAATCTTCGGACCTGTTGCCGTAGTTATCAAATTCCACGATGAGGACGAGGTTGTGGCTATGGCTAATGACAGCGAATACGGCCTCGGCGGTGCTGTCTGGACTAAGGATATCAACAAGGCTATCCGTGTAGCACGCAATGTGGAAACTGGCCGTATGTGGGTGAACACCTATAACCAGATTCCGGAGCATTCTCCCTTCGGCGGTTACAAAACCTCTGGCATCGGCCGTGAAACTCACAAGATGATTTTAAACCACTATACACAAGTGAAAAATATTATGATTAATCTCAGTTATGCTCCTTCTGGGTTTTATCCTCAGGACTGACGATTAATAAACAGGATTATTCCTGATTAGTTGCGCAAAAAAAGCTCCGGCGGTTGCCGGAGCTTTTTTGCTAGAAGAAATTGCCGATGGGCGGTGAATTTTAATATAACAGGTGTTGCTGAATAATAAAAACAAGAAGCCAGTTGTTACGATGCATAATAATGGTATAAATGAAAGAGTATAAAGGCTTAACCTTGTAGTTGATTGACTATATAGGTGCGTGAGTGTATAATAAAATTTGATAGATAGTCGTTAAATAAGTGTGCGGATAGCATGACTTAAATAACAATCAAATTTATTTGCGCAAGGAATAGCAGATTTATCGATATTGCAAATAGGGGAGTATAGATGTGTATAAGAATAACCAAAAAATCGTTTTAATATTTTTATTTGTATTGTTGGATTATCTGGCAATTGTGGCAGCGGAGCAGAGCGCAGTTTTTTTGCGCAATTTTTTCTTTAACGCAACAAGTTTGCACATTTCCTGGTTGAATTTTTGGGTGATTTTCCCTGCTCTTTATATAATTTTTCTCAATATGCGCCAGCTTTACAGCCGACGGATGCCATTTTACAAAGAGGTTGAGCAAATTTTTCATTCCTGCCTTTATGGTACGGTAGCATTGGTGTTTGTGCTTTATGTAGCGCAAATTGCGGCAAGGACCAGCAGGCTTTTTGTATTGCTTTTTGCCGTTTTGGTTTTCCTGTTTATTGCTATCCTGCGTTATGCAACTAAGAAGTATCTGAAAAAAAAACAGCTTCTGCAGATTCCGGTGCTGATTATAGGCGCTGGCAAAACGGCAGAGCTGCTTGCGCAGGCAATTGGCAGTGACGTTGGCATGGGTTATAAAATTGTCGGCCTGTTAGAGGATAACAAGGTACAGCATGGTATTTTGGACCGGTATCCGGTATTGGGAGGCTTTGCTGATGCCGAAAAGGTTATTGCCCAAACCGGTGTGAAGCGCGTGTTTATTGCTGCGCCGGGCTTGCGGGATGAGGCTTTGGGTTTGCTGATTTACCGAATTCAGCTTTTAGTGGAAAACATCGGTGTAATACCGAACTTTGTTGGTATACCGACGCGCGGTTTGGAAATAGAGAGCCTGTTTAATGAGAAGCTGGTTGTGCTGCGCTTGAAGAATAATTTGGCAAGACCGTTTAACAGAATGCTGAAAAATGTATTTGACTATACGCTGACAATTATCGGTACAATTGCGATTTCACCGATTTTGCTGTTTATCGCTGTTTGGATTTATAAGGACAGCCCCGGCCCCGTAATTTTTAAGCATATCCGTATCGGTAAGGACGGCAAGCCGTTTCCTTGCTACAAATTCCGCAGTATGTGTGTAGATGCCAAGGAAAAGCTGGCAGAGCTTTTGGCTAATGATCCTGCTGCGCGTGAAGAATGGGAACGTGATTTTAAGCTTAAAAATGACCCGCGTATTACAAAAAGCGGTGCTTTCCTGCGCAAGACCAGCCTTGATGAGCTGCCGCAGATTTTCAACGTGCTGAAGGGTGAAATGAGCCTTGTCGGACCAAGGCCTATTATTCAGGAGGAGCTGGAGCGTTACGGCGAATATGTGGGCGATTACCTGATGGTGAAGCCAGGTATTACCGGCATGTGGCAGGTGAGCGGACGCAGTGATATCGAATATCACGAGCGCGTGCTGCTTGACAGCTGGTATGTGCGCAATTGGAGTGTGTGGATTGATATTGTGATGCTGTTTAAGACTTTTGCTGTTGTGGCGATGAGAAAGGGTGCGTATTGATGAAATTTTCCTGTTTAATGTCTTTATATAAAAAAGAAAATCCTGCGTATTTTAAAGTTGCTATGGACAGTATATTGAATCAGACTTTGCTACCAACAGAGATTGTTTTGGTAAAGGATGGCAGGTTAACAGATGAGCTTGACTCCATTATTGCTGATTATGTAGAGCGATACCCTAAGTTGTTTAAAATAGTTGCTTTTGAGCAAAATAGAGGCTTAGGATTGGCCTTGCGGGATGGTGTTTTAGCATGTTCTTATGATTATATTGCGAGAATGGATACAGATGATATCGCTGATAAGCATCGCTTTGAAAAGCAATTTGCGTATTTGGAGAAGCATGAGGATTTAGCAATTTTAGGCAGTTGTATTACAGAGTTTTCAACGAATCCTGATGAACCAGATACTGTAACAGATTTACCTTGCACATATGATGAAATTGTTAAATTTTCTAAGAAACGTAATCCTTTTAGACATATGACTTTGATTTTGAAGAAGTCAGCTGTGTTGGATAGTGGCAACTACAGAGATTTTTTATGGTTTGAGGATTATGATTTGTGGATAAGAATAATTCAGAAAGGGCATAAAGTAGAAAATTTGTCTGAATATCTGGTAAATGTTAGAGCAGATGATGAGATGTTTGCTAGACGTGGTGGATGGAAATATCTGAAGCAGGATATAAAGTTTCAAAAATTCCTTTACAATTCACGATATATAGGTGTAGTAGATTTTGAGTTTAATTGTATTATTAGAACTATTATAAGGATAATTCCTAATTGGTTACGTGTATGTGTGTATAAAAATAAATTAAGAAAATGATTATGGAGAATGTAATGAAAGCAGATGTTTCTGTAATTATACCTGTTTATAATTCTGCTGCTGAGGCAAGAAGGGCAGTTGCTTCGGTAGCTAGGCAAACATTATTACCTAAAGAGGTGATTATAGTTGATGATTGTAGTACAGATGTAAATAATAGATTTATCTTAGAAGCAATACAGCAAGAATATACTGAGTATTTAAATATAGAATTAATTTTTCAAGATACCAATAAAGGTGCTGGAGAAACAAGAAATACTGGATGGGAAGTAGCTAATTGTGAATATATTGCTTTTTTAGATAGTGATGACATTTGGCATCCGCAGAAATTAGAATTGCAGTACAACTATATGATAAAGCATAAAAACATATATTTTTCATGCCATCATATGGATACGATTACAGAAGAAGATATTTCTAAATTCAATGAAAGATCCGTTTGCTATTCGAAAAACAAAATTATAAAAATTTATTTTGAGAGATATCTATTTAAACATTATCCTAGAGGTGGTACTCCATCAGTAATGCTAAGAAATATACATAAGCATAGATTTATGCTAGGTAAACGATATTCTGAAGATTATTTGTTATGGCTAGAATATTGTCATGATTATTCAGGAGTACTAATAAATGAAGTTTTGGCTGCTTCATTTAAAGAAATTTATGGTGCCGGCGGATTGAGTGGCAATTTACTAAAAATAGAGCAGGGAGAGTTGGATACATTTAATATACTTAAGAAGAAGGGATATATAAATTCTTTCATATGGATTTTATGTTCTTTGTTTTCTATTGTCAAATTTATGAGGCGTTATCTTATTGTATGTTATAGAAATATTGTAACTAAGAAAGGAAATTTATCATGCAGTACCCCCCCCCGAGATTAATGTGCGCATTGGCGATAAAAATCGTTTAGCAATACCTAAAATAATTCATTATTGTTGGTTTGGTGGCAATCCATTACCGGAAGATGTGCAAAGATATATTGCAACTTGGCGTAAGCTTTGTCCTGATTATGAAATCAAGGAGTGGAACGAAAGTAATTTTGACATTAATTGTTGTGATTACGTAAAAGAAGCCTATGAAGCTAAAAAGTGGGCGTTTATTACTGATTACGTGCGCTTAAAAGTATTATTTGATTATGGTGGCATCTATATGGATACTGATGTAGAGGTATGTAAGCCATTGGACGATTTGTTGCATTACAATGCTTGGTCGGGATTTGAGTCGGAGACTAAAATCCCGACAGGAACCTTTGCTTCCTGTCGGGAGAATGAATGGATTGGCTATTTGTTGTCATATTATGAAAATAAGCATTTTGTTAATAAAGATGGCAGTTATGATACGACAACCAATGTTGAGACGATAACCAAAATGACTAAAACAAAATATGATGTTAGGTTGAATAATACATTTCATATTTTTGGCGATAATTATGCTTTATTTCCATTTGAGTATCTTTGCGCTAAAAGCTTGATGGATGGCAGAATTTACAAGTCAGCTAAGACTTACACTATTCATCATTTTAGTGGTAGTTGGCTAACGCCTTGGGAAAGGTTTAGGCATAGGGTGAAAATTGATATTACTTTATTATTTGGAGAAAAATTTACCCAAAAGCTAAAAATCTTATTTAAATAATTTTTTTGTGAGGATGATTCTATATGCAACGATTAAGTAGTGCTGAAATCAAAAGAATAGAATTAAATATATTGTTGAAGTTTGATGATTACTGCCAAGAAAATAATCTTAGATATTATCTTGCTGGAGGTACATTATTAGGTGCGATTCGTCATAAAGGCTTTATTCCTTGGGACGATGATATTGATGTATGTATGCCTAGACCTGATTATGAGAGATTTATTAGGTCATACTCTCAAGCACAATCTTGCTATAAATTAAAGTCTAGTTATTGCTATAAATTAAAGTCTAGTTATTTAAAGAATTTTTCAGCACCATTTACTAAAGTTATTGATATTAGAACTAAGGTGCTATCTCAGTTTAACGAAAGTGATGTTGATACTAATCTTTGGATTGATATTTTCCCTGTTGATGGGTTGCCAAAGAATTTAACTGAAGTACAAAATATATATGATAAGTGTAATTTTTACAGAACTGTACTTAATTTAAGCAGTGCTAAACTTGGTGAAGGCAAAACAGCTTTTAGAAAATATAGCAAGTATTTACTAAAACCGTTGGCACAAATCTATGGTAAAAAAAGATGCATTGATAAAATTGAACAAATCGCTTCTCGATATCCATATGAAACATCAAAATATGTTGGCGCTATAACTTGGGGGTTATATGGTGTTGGCGAGCGTATGTTAAAGAGTGAATTTGAAAAAGAAGTTGAAGTAGAGTTTGAAGGTCATAAGTTTCCCGCATTTTCTTGTTGGGACAGTTACTTAAAAGGGCTTTATGGAGACTATATGCAGCTGCCGCCGGTAGAAAAGCGTAAAACGCATGACATGGTGGCATATTTACTTGATGAGGATGATGTCAAATAAATGTCATGCGTGAGAGCGTGTATACAAATTGATAGAAGAGATTTGCAGTGAAGAAAAATAGCATCTAAAGGGGATTTAGCATGAAAAATAATGAAAGAAATCTATTTAAATTATATGAATTACCCAAATATGTTGAAATAGCTTATAAAAATTAAAACACAGTATTTTCTTTGATAAATCCCATGTTATTCCCTGAAATGATCTCGTTAAATTTGAGTATGGTAAAGAGTGTAAAAACAAGCTCAAGGTTTTAACAGAATCTCTTGCTGATTCTGTTAAATGGAGGACTAAAAAATGAACATAGCACTTATTTTTGCTGGAGGAACAGGCCAGCGTATGAATACAGCTTCTAAGCCTAAGCAGTTTTTAGAGCTGCATGGTAAACCAATAATAATTTATACATTAGAACATTTTCAACATCATCCGAAAATTGATGGAATAGTTGTGGTGTGTCTTGAAGATTGGATTCCATATTGCAAGGAGCTTTTAGAAAAATTTCATATTAGTAAAGCTTTAGATGTAGTTCCTGGTGGAATTAATGGGCAAGAATCAATCTATAATGGCCTTGTTGCTGCACATAATAGATATCCGGCTGATGCTGTTGTCCTTATCCATGATGGCGTGCGTCCGCTGATTAATGAGCAGATTATTACAGATGATATTCTTTGTGTTAATGAGCATGGCAGTGCAATTACTGTTTCTCCGGCTATTGAAACTATAGTCTTAAAGCAGAAGAATGGGCATGTAGGTAATATTTTTGATCGTTCTGAATGTGAAATGGCCAAAGCACCGCAATGCTTTTATTTAGGGGATATTTTTGCCAATCACGAGAGAGCTAAAGCAGAAGGCAAGTTAGATTTTATTGATTCTGCCAGCCTTATGCAGTATTATGGTTGCGAGCTTTCAACCGTGGTTGGTCCAGCGGAGAATATAAAGATTACGACACCGGCAGATTTCTATATTTTTAGAGCAATTATTGATGCCCGTGAAAATATGCAGATATTGGGGTTATGATTATGCAAAGTAAGATTTATTTGGAAGATATGAATTTTGTTGCTGCTTGTTCCAGTATAGATTGGGAAAAGCTGCGTAATAAGAATATACTTGTAACAGGTGGAACCGGGCTAATTGGCTCTACATTGATTAATGCCTTGCTTTATGCTAATGATAAAAAACATTTGCATCTGCAAGTAGTAGCATTAGTAAGAAATATTGAAAAGGCACGAACAATATTCGGCGAGCATAATAGCTTAAAACTTGTTGTTGGAACAGTAGAAAAATTGCCGGATTTGGATATGCCAATTGACTACATAGTTCATGGTGCAAGCCATACGGCAAGTGCATTTTTCGTAGAACATCCGGTAGAAACTATTAAGACTGCTGTAACAGGTACAATTAATTTGCTGGAAATAGCTGTAAAAAAGTGTGTACAAGGCTTTGTCTATCTTTCCAGCATGGAGGTTTATGGTGCACCGCATACGGATGATGTAATTCCGGAAACTCAGGGGACAACCGTAGATACTATGTCTGTTCGAAGCTGTTATCCTGAAGCAAAGCGGATGTGTGAAAGTTTATGTGCAAGTTATGCAAGCGAATATAAAGTTCCTGCTATGGCAATTAGGTTGGCACAGACTTTTGGAGCGGGTGTAGCTGCAGACGATGTCAGAGTATTTGCCGAGTTTGCGCGTTGTGCAATGCACAAGCAGAATATTGTTTTGCAGACAGCTGGCACAAGTAAGCGTTGCTATCTTTATACAGCCGATGCAGTAACAGCAATTTTGACGATTCTGCTAGCAGGGAAGGCGGGAGAAGCATATAATGTTGCCAACAGGGATACATATTGCAGTATTGTTGAAATGGCACATATGGTGTCAGAGAAACTTGCAGATGGAGCGATAAAAGTATATGTGCCGACAGATGGAAAACACGAACAAAAATTTCCCCCTACCCATAATCTTAATTTAGGTACAGATAAGGTACAGAAGTTAGGGTGGAGAGCTGATAAGAGTTTAGTGGAAATGTATGAAAGAATGATAGTTGGGATGGAGTAGAGATGTTGATAAGCGTAATTGTGCCAGTTTACAATGCAGAAAAATATCTACGTGAATGTTTAGATAGTATTGTTAATCAGACATACAAAAATATAGAAATCATACTTGTCGATGACGGCAGCACTGATGGTAGTGGTGCTATTTGCGATGAGTATGCTGATAAAGATGTTCGTATAAAGGTTTATCATATTCCTAATGGTGGGGCATCTAATGCTAGAAATTTGGGAATTGGCAATGCTGATGGTGAATATTTAATGTTTGTTGATTCAGATGATATTATATTACCGTATGTTGTTGAGCGTGCAATAAAGCTAGCTTTAGAACATAATGCGGATATTGTATATGGATTGGTCAAAGTATTTGATACTTTATTATGCTTACCTAAAGAATTAAGTGATGAAAGTAATGTGCTATCAGATAAACGAAGAATAAATTTAGCACAGAATATGTTTGATTTACATGATAAGGGTTTCCAAACTATGCATGGTTATATTAGCAGAGGACCGGTAGCTCGTTTAGTAAGAAGTAGTTTGGCTCAAAAGTATTTGTTTTACAAAGATATTGTTTTGGGAGAAGATGGTATATGGAATATTGAGCTGCTGGGTAGCAAGCCTAAAAGTGTTATCGATTTTAATCTGTGGTACGGATATCGGAGGTTAATGGAATCTGCATCGCATAAATATAGGTTAACTGCGAAGCAGGATTATACTAATATGATGGCGAAACATTTAATATTAGCAGAAAGAATCAATGCTGGTGAGTTTTGCTTTAATCGAGCATGGGAAAGTATTATGGGGTTGTGTGATGCATATTATCTGCACTCAGAATATTCTAATACAATTACATTTGCAACTAAAGATTTAGGTAATTTACTTAAGCAATATCCGTGGAATAGAATTTTTAATTTGAAATGTGCAAGCAGAGCTGGGTTAAAAGGAATAGTGAAATGGATGATAATTAAGCTGAATTTGGTTTTAAAATTTAAGATTTTTAAAAATAAATTAAAAAATTCGGAGGGGTAAAACCATCCGTTGATTTTGAATTGGATTATACTTATGTAGAAATGGCAGGTGTTCTGCCATGCTGATAAGTGTAATTGTACCTGTATACAATGCAGAAAAATATCTTCGTACATGTTTAGATAGTATTGTTAATCAGACATACAAAAATTTAGAAATTATACTTGTCGATGACGGCAGCACTGATGGTAGTGGTGCTATTTGTGATGAGTATGCTGATAATGATGTTCATATAAAGGTTATTCATTCTACTAATAAAGGAGTAACTGCTGCAAGAATAAATGCTTTTAAGACTTCTAGTGGTGATTACATAACATTTGTTGATGCTGATGATTTTTGGGACTGTAATATGTTAAAAAAATGTTAGATACAATCATGGAAGACAACACTGATATAATAGTATGTCAGTATATTAACTATGATAGTAAAACTAAAAAGCAAGAAAAGTCTATGTTTAGAACACCTATAGGGATATATTACAAAGAAGATATAGTTCGTCTGTTAAACAAGAATTTTCTGTATAACGAAAAAACAGATATGGCTGAGATGCCTCCTTTTTTATGTGCTAAATTGATAAAAAGAGAATTTGTACAGGAATTTTTAAATGTAGAAATAGGATTATCTTACAATGAAGATCAGGTAGGCATTTTTACTGTATTGTTAAGAATAAATTCGATGTCTATAATACAAGATTATTTTTATTATTATAGAAATCATTCTGTTCAAGCAACGGCTGTGTATAATGATAGGTTGTGGGAAAGAATAGCTGATTCTATGCAAAGATTTAGAGAGTTAGATAGGAGCAATTATTTAGTAATTTAATTACTACAAAAATGCTTTATTATGCTTTTTGAGTGCATAATAAAAGCAATAAAATGTGGAATTAATATTAAGATTGTTAATAAAGAAATAGGTAAGTATTTATCGTGTTTGCCGAATACTATAGATGCGAAATTCTGTAAGAGAAAAAATAAAATAAAAGTTTTTATTGTAAAATATAGGATGACCATAGCTTTGAAATATATTTTTGTTCTTAAGAAGTTGTTTGGTCATTAACTAAGGAGTATGTGAATCATGAAGAAAGTCCAGTGTTTTAATATCTTTTTATATATAGTAATTTTTACCCTCATCTTCAACAACATCCCTAAACCCATACAGCTAAATTTTCTAGGCGGACCGGTAGGCAGTAAGCTGGCTGTTTATCCGCTTATTGCAGCCTTTGCTTATACATTCTATTGCCAATATAAGTATAAAAATGTCTTCGTAGATATTATGCCATTTCTAAAGTACATTCTTGTCTTTATCTCAATCATGCTTCTTTCTACCATAGTAGGCTTATTCAATTATCCGTATTACGATTTAGTTCTCAACGGACCGGTAAACCAAATTGAAAAGTTACCGAAGGTATTAGCTTTTTGCCATGCACATGGTGTTGATGTGGATAGTAAATTATTAATGCAGGCGTGGATTATTGCTCGTCAGCTTAAGAGTGTACTGATGGAAGCTTTTTGGTGCTTTGGTGGTGCGTATATTATTTATTGTCTAATCCGTAATGAAACAAAATGTGCATTGAATGTTATCGGTAAAGCTATTTTGTGTTCTGCAGTAATTATTATTGCTTATAGCGTAATTGAACTTGGTTGGCTTGCTAATAGTAATGCAGCTGGTAAAATATTAAGCACTATTAATCCTTATATACATTCTATAAAAGATGATGGTAAATGGTGGCCTCCACTGCTGTGGAATGCTCAATTGCGGTCTATTTTTGCAGAACCGTCATATTATGGTATATATATGGCTTTTGCCTTGCCTTGGTTTTGGTATGAAATTTATAACCAAAAATCAAAGCTTTATATGGCGGTAACATTCATACTTACTTTCTTTTTGTTTCTTACCAAAGCAAGAACTGCTTTTGTACTTCATCTTGGTGAACTGGTGATTTTTACATTATGTATCATTTGCTTTTCTAACAGAAGCAAAGAGATGCTTAAACATTGGGGAAAAATAATAGCGGTAAGCAGCGCAGCATTTTTAGCCGGAAATATATTTATTAATCAATGTATGGTAACAAAGCAATCTAAACCGCTATCTATAGAAAAATCTATGACTCAATACGTTGAAAGCAATGCTGCTTCTTTAGCAAAACCTGATCAACGCAGTAATCGTGCGCGTTATTCTGTAATGGAAGCAGATTTCAAGATAGGTTTAGCGCATCCCGTGATTGGTGTCGGCAAAGGTTTGCGCAGCAGTTATATGCCTGATTATTTCTCGGAAAAAGCATTTCAAAATGGTGAAGTAAAAATGTGGTTAAGCTTCCGAGAAAAGCTGGGTATTATGCGTTCCGGTTTTCCTGGACTTGGCGAATATACAACCAGATTTGCAGAAAGCGGCATATTAGGATTAGGAATTTTCCTGTTGCCGATAGTTGTCTTGTTGCGAAAACTTTACAGAAAGCTTAAAATGAGTACAGATAAAATGCCCTATATTGCTTTTACGGTATCATTTTGCGGCATATTGGCAGCAGGCATAGGCGATAGTTTGAACATAACCTATTGCTATTGGTTTTTATTGGGCTTAGGTTATGCAATGTGTGTTGATGCCAGGAAAGTGAAATAAGAATAGTTTGTGGAGTTTTATACAATGAAAAATAATGTTAGAAATAGTTTTTACGAGCAAAATTTAAAAGGATTAAAAGTTTTGGTATTAGCTCCACATCAAGACGACGAGATAAATATTGCAGGGAATACGATTGCCAATCTTGTTAATTGTGGGGCAGATGTTAAGGTATGTTTTAGTACCAATGGGGATTATACTTTACCTGCAAGTATTAGAATAAGAGAAGCTGTAGCATCTTTAAAAAAGTTAGGATGTAATAAGCAAAATATTTACTTTTTGGGTTATGGAGATACCCTAAATGGTAGTTTTAAAAGTCATATCTTTTATAATAAAAATGATGTTGTAAAATCTAAAGCAGGTTATAGTGAAACGTATGGCGTAGAAGAGATATCAGATTATGCGTATATAAAATCAGGAAAACATAGTAAATATAATGCAAATAATTTCTGCAAAGATCTAAAAAATATAATCTTAGACGTTGTACCAGATATTATTATATGCGTTGATTTAGATACACATGCTGATCATAGGATGCTTTCGTTATCTTTTGATGAAGTAATGGGTAAGATATTACGTGAGAATAATAGCTATACGCCGTTAATATTGAAGCGTTTTGCGTATGATTTAGCCTACTTTGCTATACAAGATTTTTATGATTTTAATATAAAACAAAACAAGAGGCCTATTTTAAATCATGAACGTTGTATTCAGCAATTCATTGATAAAGCATATTATTCATGGAATGATAGATGGCGAATGCCTGTTATTAAAAATGAGTATGGTAACTTTGTGTTTAGCAAAAAGCTTACTCAAGCTTTGTTTTGTCATAAGTCACAATCAGCAGCAATGAAAGCACTGGGAATTATTAATTCTGATGAAGTCTTTTTTGAGCGTAGAAGTGATTCACTATCGTATAAAGCTACAGTACAAGTTAGTTCTGGAAAAGGAGCACATCTTAAAGATTTTAAAATATTAAATTTAACAGATATAGATGCGCAGTATATAAAGTTTGATAATTACTTATGGCAACCTGAAGCTGATGATAAAGATAAGAAAGCTACTTTTATTTGGGATGAAAAACAGGATGTACGATTTATTCGTATATATGGTAATCTGGAAGATACAGGATATATCAAAAGTTTATTAATAAGCTTTGATAATGGGTTTCAGATTAAAACCAATAGATTACCTAAGGATGGTTTACCTTTAGAATTAGAAATACCAAGACAAATTGTTAATAGCTGTACCATACAAATCTTAGATGTGGAAGGATATGGCTATGGCATTTCTGAATGCGAATTTTTTTCTACAAAAGAAGTTAAAAATATTTTACCCGCTTTTCTGAAGATTACAATTGAAGATAATTTTGTATATAAGTATATTATGTCAGCAGATTGTACTGAAGTAGCATTGGGTATATATACATCTAATATTGAAAAAGAAATAAAATTTAGTGTTATAAAAGGAGACGCAGAAATAAATAACCAAAAATTATATTTAAAAAAAGACAATTTTGCAGTCATTAGAGCAGAAGATGTATCTGGAAAAGCATATGATCAGATTGTTATCTGTAGAGAAGCAAAATGGAAATTAATTACTATTCAATTACTTCAAAAAGTTGAAAAAATAGTTTTTATTGGTTATTGCAGATTATGTCGAAAATCATTTTTTTATAAACAGAATGGATTTAAAAAAACGCTCATGTCGTTAATAAAAAAATTATAAGGAAGCAACTTAGACATAACCTATTGCTATAGGTTTTTATTGGGCTTAGGTTATGCAATGTGCTGTGATAACACCAGGAAAAGAAAAGGAAGCTAATGAATCAGCGTAAATTAGGAATCTTAATCAGTTATCTGAATATCGTTCTCAATGCGGTAATAGGCTTTGCCTATGTGCCAATTCTTTTGCACTTCATTGGCAAAAGTGAATATGGCTTGTACCAGCTTATAGGATCTTTTATTGCATATTTTTCTGTTATGGATTTTGGCCTAACTGCAGCCGTAGTGCGCTTTTATACCAAATACAAGACCTTGCAGGACAAGGTTAACATGGAAAACATTTTGGCAATCGCCATGCGTGCTTATGCGGTAATTACGGTGTTTTTATTTATCCTTGGCTGTGCCTTTTATGCCTTTATTCCGGAAATGTTTGCCAAAAGTATGACCGCAGCGGAAATATCCTCGGCACAAAAGCTGTTTATTCTGTTGCTGTTTAACATGGTGATAACAATTTCCACCATGATTTTCAGAGCAGTAATTAACGCCCATGAACGTTTCCTCTTCCTTAAGGGCTTGGAAACGGTGCAACTTGTTTTGCAGCCTGTATTAGTTGTATTGGTGCTGCAAAGCTTGCCCAGTTCATTGGCTGTTGCAGGGGTGCAAACTGTGCTGAATATATTTTTAATCATAGCACGCATATACTATTGCTTTGCTAAGCTGCGTATCAGAATTCATTATCACTTTTGGGATAATGAAATGTTCAATGGTTTTAAAAAGCTGGCATTAAGCGTGTTTATTGAAAGAATAATAGACCAGGTATTTTTTAAAACCAATCAGGTAATACTGGGCGTAGTCAGTGGAACGGGCGCAGTTGTAGTATATTCTATTTCGTCGCTTATTTACATGAACTACATGGCACTTTCTACAGCAATCTCCGGTGTATATCTGCCGCATGTGACGGAGCTTATTGCTAAGAATGAGCCGGTTAGCAAGCTTACGGATTTATTCGTAAGAATAGGACGTCTGCAGTATTTTTTACTGGCGTTAGTTGCCAGCGGCTTTATCATTTTCGGCAGGCAGTTTGTTCATATATGGGCCGGGGATAGCTTTGACGAAGCATATTACATTACGCTTTTGATTATCCTTCCGTTCACCATTGATCTTATCCAGAATATCGGCCTTGCAATTTTGCAGGCGCAGAACCAATATGATTTCAGAGCGAAGGTATACTTTGTCATGGGTATATTTAATTTGTGTCTGGCGATACCGTTGGCAATAAAATATGGCGGCATTGGCTGTGCGTTTGCAACCGGTTTGGCTATGTTTATCGGCAATGGTTTGATTATGAACTGGTATTATCTGAAAATCACTAAATTAGATATCGCCAGATTTTGGCGTGAAATAGGCAGAATAAGCCTTCCGGTAGCAGTACTGACTGTTATAGGCTGGCTGTTGAACTCCCTGCTGCCGGCAAATAGCAAATTGCTTTTTGCGGCAAGTATAGCAGTATATACATTGTTGTATGTAATTATAACTTACATGTTTGCTATGAATGATGAAGAAAAAAGCAAGCTGCGCAGAGTACTTCGCAGATAAAGAAGCCTTTGATAAAAAATCATATAATGCTTTTACTGAAAGCAAGTGAAATTGTATATTAATTTTAGAGAAAGCTGGTGCTGAGAAATGAACATCTTACTCGCTGGCGGTGCAGGCTACATTGGCTCGCATACTGCTGTAGAACTTTTGAACGCAGGGTATAACGTAGTTATTGTTGATGACTATAGCAATAGCAGCCCCGTTGTTATTGAACGCATTGAACAAATTACCGGCAAAAAAGTTATTGCATATGAAGCAGATGTAAAAGACAAAGCTGCTATGCGTAAAGTATTTGGTGAAAATAAGTTGGAGTGTGTAATTCATTTTGCCGGCTTAAAAGCTGTGGGTGAATCTGTGCAGCAACCTGTTCGCTATTATCGTAATAATATTGATACAACACTTACTCTTTTGGAATGTATGCAGGAAGCAGATGTGAAGTGTATCGTATTTTCATCTTCGGCAACTGTATATGGCGAAGAAAACAAAATTCCTTACGTAGAAACTATGAAGCGTGGCAGCTGCAGCAATCCCTACGGCTGGACAAAAGTGATGATGGAAGAAATCCTTGAAGATGCAACGGTTGCAGACAAGTATTTAAGCGTAGTGCTTTTGCGTTATTTTAACCCTATAGGCGCACATGATTCCGGCATGCTTGGTGAAGATCCGCAAGGTATCCCCAATAATCTTATGCCTTATATAGCACAGGTGGCAGTTGGCAGACGCGATAAGCTTACTGTTTTTGGCGGAGATTATCCTACTCCGGATGGAACCTGCCGCAGAGATTATATTCATGTAATGGATTTAGCTAATGGTCATTTAAAAGCTGTAGAATATGCTGCGCAGCATAAAGGTACGGAAGTGTTCAACCTCGGTACCGGCACACCATATAGCGTATTGGAAATTATTAAAGCATTTGAGAATGCGAGCGGAGTAAATATCAAATACGAAATCGGTCCGCGCAGAGCAGGTGATTTGCCGGAATTTTGGGCTAATGCTAATAAAGCTGCTAATGTGTTAGGCTGGAAAACAGTACGTACATTAGAGGATATGTGTAAGGATACTTGGAAATGGCAAAGTATGAATCCTCAAGGCTATAGAAAATAAAAGTTAGGAGAGAATGGAAATGAAACCAATCACTAAAGCAGTCATCCCCGCTGCAGGCTTAGGCACTCGCTTTTTGCCTGCCACCAAAGCTTGTCCAAAGGAAATGCTTCCTATTGTAGACAAGCCGACAATTCAATATATCATTGAAGAAGCACTTGCTTCCGGTATCAAGGATATTCTTATTATTAGCGGTCACAATAAGCGTGCTATTGAAGATCATTTCGACCGCAATCCGGAATTAGAGTTAAACCTGGAAGAACATGGTAAAGCTGACTTGCTGGAGCAAGTGAAAGCTATAGCTGATATTAATATACACTATATTCGCCAAAAAGAACCTAAAGGCTTAGGACATGCTATTTTGTGTGCTAAATCCTTCGTGGGTGATGAGCCTTTTGCGGTGCTTCTGGGTGATGATGTTGTGTATAATGACGAAAACCCTTGTCTTAAACAACTGATTGATGTTTATAATACATATGGCGGCAGTGTACTTGGCTGCCAGATCGTACCGCAAGAAAAGGTTTCTTCGTATGGTATTGTTGCAAGTGAAGATACCGCTGCTGAGCGTATTTTCAAAGTAACCGACATGGTAGAAAAGCCTGCAGTGGATGAAGCTCCCAGTCGTTTAGCTGTGCTTGGACGCTATGTTATTACTCCGGAGATCTTTTCCATTTTGGAGCGTACTGAACCTGGCCGCGGCGGTGAAATTCAACTGACAGACGCATTAAAGGTGCTTGCAAAACAGCAAAATATGTATGCGTATGATTTTATTGGCAGACGCTATGATGTTGGCGACAAGCAAGGATATCTGGAAGCTACTGTGGAGTATGCGCTGAGAAGAGAAGATTTAAAGGACAAGTTTTTGGAGTATTTGAAGAAGGTAGTAAAATAAGGCAATGGTCCAGGTTTGGGGAATTGGTCCCAATTTGCGGGTTGGGCTAGTCCAATGACTGCATTTAGTACCATAGTATTCCTCTAGGTAAGCAATGCCTTCTTTAACAGCAATGGACTATTTTTATTCAAATTTTCAAACGTGCGATTTCATTATATAATGAGACAGCGTTTTTTACACAAGAGGAGTGTTTTTTTTGTTAACAAAATCTGATAAATACTGTGTTAGCGCTATAACAGTTTTTGCGTTGATATCTTATGTTTCCATTGCTGCAGGGAATGTGATGCTTGGTATAGCGACGTTATGTTTCTTTCTTTATTTGTTAAAGAATAGAAAGACAATATATATAATAGATAAAAAATATTATCTTGCTATTGCTGTTTTCATATTTACTATGTTTGTTTCAGCACTTGCTAGCGGAGATATTGGCAAAGGCTTAAAGGTATGGAGCGATTTATGGTTATGGCGTCTGATGCCGTTTTTTATTGTTACTTTGGCAATAAAAGAAGCAGAGACTGCTCAAAAAATATTAGTCTTTTCAATTATTGGTATTACAGTCGGCGGATTGTATTTGATATATCAAGGACTTGTGGATCATATTCGTGCTGCCGGTTTTTTTGGACATCCCATGACATTTGCCGGTTATTTTTGCATATATCTGCCAATTCTTTTTATAAGTTTTCTGGAAAAGAATATATCTGGAAGATGGCAGTGGTTAGCAGGGGGTTTATTTATTTTGAATTCTGTTGCTCTGATGTTTAACTCAACAAGAGGAGCTTGGTTGGCAGTAGCTTCTGTTGTTTTGCTAATATTAATATATTACATCTTAAAATGTAATAAATTAGCGGTGCTTAGTTTAATAGTATTAATTGCTTTTGGCGCAAGCATAAGTTCCTATCCCCCATTTAGCAAACGTCTTGGTTCAATTGCCGATGCAAATTATCAGTCGAATACTGAGCGTATTTTAATATGGCACAGTGCGTTTAATATGTTTAAAGATCATCCTGTAACCGGTGTTGGTTTAGGACAGTATAAAGATAATTATCAGCATAAGTATATTTCTCATAAGGCAAAAGAGCCTAAGCTTAGCCATGCACACAATAATTTTATGCAAATGCTTGCAGAAAACGGCATTATTGGATTCGCAGGTTTTCTTACATTAATTTTCTGCTTTATATTTTATTCCTTTAAACGCTTTATTGAAGAAAATAATCCGTATGCTTTAATGATGTGTGTTTCCAGTTTAGCTTTAGTTTTACAAGGAATGACAGAATATAACTTTGGTAATTCTGCTGTTATGAAAAGCTTTTGGTTAGTACAGGGATGTTTGTTGGTCTTGAGTGCGAATTGGAAGAAATCGCAAATTGCAAGAAATGAAGATTTATGAGGGTGGGACAAAACTCAGCCTTAAACAGAAAAACCAGTGGAGTTTTACCGTTAGGTAATTTCCACTGGTTTTTATATACGGCAGATTTGACGCTTACATGTATTACGCTTTATTTATCCAATTTTGCATTATCCAAAAATGCTGTGCCGAACTGAGTATAGTTCATGTCCGCACCGCGCAGGTCGGCGTATTCTAAAAATGCTTTATCCAGCAATGCCTTATCCAGCTTGCTGTTGTTCAGGCTGCTGTGGCCCAGCTTGCTGCTGCGCAGGTCTGCTTCCGTCAGGTCGCTGCGCTCCAAATGGGCACTGTACAGGTTAGTGCCATGAAAAATTGCGTTTTTCAGGCTGGCACGGCGCAGCCAGCTGTAGGGCAGGTTGGCGAAGCTGAAGTCGGCGTAATCAGCTTGTATGCCGTCCATAGAAGCCTCCTGTGCCTTGACCTGCTGCAGATTAGCGTTCAGCAGATGTGCGCCACGCAGCTGGCAGCGGTTGAGATATGCTCCCTGCAGGCTGGCGTTGGTAAAATCGCTGCCGGAGGCATTGGCATAGCGGAAGTTGGCATATGCCAGATCAGCACCGCGCAGACTGGCGTTGGGCAACAGAGCGCTCTGGAAGCAGGCATCCTGCAGCTTGGCTTTGTCCAGCTTGGTAGCATCAAGACGTGCTTCCGTAAAATCGGTGTTGGTAAAATCACGTCCGGATAAATCCATACCGGATAAATCAGCACCGGAAAGGTCACCACCGGGGCAGCTTGCTCCGTTCAGTACCGCATGCAAATCACTGTTGCTGTATGCAAAAGCTGTGCTGCTGATGCCGATAGCCAGGAGCGTAAGCAAAGTCTTGAAAATATTATTACGCATTTTGGCCTCCTGTATAGCTTTCTGCTTCGTCCAGCAGAAGCTCCAGCTGTTTGGGATTGTCCGGCAGACAGTCGATAATCTTCCAAGGCTTAACCTCGGCAAAATCCTCAGGCTTATAGCCGGAGCCTTCCAAAATAATCAGGCAGGGAGCGCCGATAGCGTTGGCGCAGCGCACATCATTAGGCGTATCACCGATGAAAATAAGCTCGTTTGGCTTGGCCTGCTCGTTTTGCATATACAGACGGTGGAAAGCGACTTTAGCCAGCATTTCGCGGTTTTCACTGATTTCGCCGAAGACGCTGTGCTCGTGGTTAAAATATTGGTCCAGAGCGAAATGTTGTAGCTTGAGATGAGCGCCGGTGCTGGTGTTGCCGGTAAGCAGGCAGTTGCAGTAACGGCTATCCGGCCGACAGAAGTATTGCAGCGTTTTCTCCACGTTTTTCAAAACACGGCCCTTATGCAGCGGCAGCTGTTTGGGAAGCTCCATATGGTAACGTATAAGCAGGCCTGCTGCTTCCGCACTGTTGCAGCGCCCGCGCAGACGGGTAACAACGCTTTTGATGATGTCAGAGTCTGTGCGTCCTGCCAAGGATTTGTTGAAATCGAAGGCATCGAGGAAATAATAGTCCTTAATAACCTTAATCATGGCATCCTTGCCGGCGCCGCCGGACAGAATGAGGGTGCCGTCTACATCCCACATTAAATATTTCATGTGTAAAATCTCCTTTGAGTTAAGAAAAAACAGGGGCTGTTCATACAACCCCTGGAAAAGTTTATCTGATAGTCCCGTTTAGATGCCACGGGGCTTGAGCATCATTTTTTTCAGTTGAGCGCCGACGTTTTTGGTAACGTTCTGAGTGCGGCGGATGAATTTGATATTGGAGCGGTGGTTGGGCTTCATATCGTATTTGCTGCCGAAATCGCCGCGGTCCAGCAGGGTAATTTTAGCCTTGTCGCAATCAAAGGCGCTGCGCAGATAGCGTGCCATTCCCGCAGGGTCGGCATCATCATAGCAGCTGAAAATATCCGCAGCAATGAAACCGAGCTTAGGATATACATGCAGAGTTACATGGCCTTGCTTGCAGAGTGCGGAGATGGAATATTCGCTTTGGCCTTCCTCCTGACAAACGAGCAGCTCGTGACTGTTCATCCGGTATTCATCGCAGCCTTCCTGCAGCAGAGTCTTTGCTTTTTCAGTGTCGTTGACTTCGTTTACGCCGCAGTTATACATATCTATGGCTATTAATTTTCCTGTAAATTTCTTGGGTTGCATGTGTAAAACTCCTCATGTTTATAATTACAATAATACAAAGCCGGTTCAGGCGCAGGGCGCTGATTTGCCGGAAACAATATATAGTGTATATCTCATTCAATTATAGCGAAAATTATAATACTTGTAAAGTCAAATTGCTATCCTAATTGAGAAAACTATGTTATAATAATAGCTATAGTAAAAACATTTGTTTTGTGTGGCGGTGAGAAAATGGAAAAGCTGGAAGCGATAGTTGATGATATAGTGTTTCAAAGCGATGACGGCATGTTCAGCGTGCTGCGTATGGAAAGCAAGGCGCAGGGACGCTTTACTGCCGTTTATCATGGCAATGCGCCGTACATGGGCGAAAATGTGGCTATGGAGGGCAGCTGGATTGAGCATGCGAGATTCGGCAGACAATTTGATATACAGTCACTGCATGTTTTGCAGCCGACTTCGGTAGCAGGCATTGAACGCTTTCTGGCTTCCGGCGCTGTGAAGGGTGTAGGGCCGGTGACGGCGGCAAGAATTGTCGAGGCCTTCGGAACGGATACGCTGGAAATTTTAGGTACTTATCCCGAGCGCCTGGCACAGGTACGCGGCATCAGCGCGAAAAAGGCTGCCGCTATCGGTGAATCCTACAGCCAGCTTTCCGGTTTGCGCGAGCTGATGGTGTTTTTGGAAGCGCACGGCGTGAGCAGCGGTTATGCAGCACGCCTGCAGGCAAGCTACGGCGCTACGGCGATTACCCGCATTAAGGAAAATCCCTACAGCCTGGCGGAGGATATTACCGGCATCGGCTTTAAAACTGCGGACCGCATTGCTATGGCTATGGGCATGGAGCATGACTGCGAGGCACGCTTGCGCGCAGGCATTGCTTATGCGCTGACGCAGGCCGCAGGCGTGGGACACACCTGCGTGCCGGAGGAGCTGCTGGTGCGTGAAACGGCGAGAGCATTGGCGGTAGACACTTCCATGGTGCAGGATGTTTTCAGCAGCCTGCTGGAGCAGGATTTACTGCGCACGGAGGAAATGGGCGGCATTCGCCTGATATATCCTGAATATCTGTATACGGCGGAGGTGCAGACCGCACGCCGTCTGCTGAAGCTGCGCGATCAGGCGAAGCCGGTGACGCGCGTGAATGCGGATGAGGTTATTGCCAAATGGGAGCGTGATGCCGGTATTATGCTGGCGGAGGCACAGCGTCAGGCAATTTATGCTTCGCTGGAACATGGTGTCTTTGTGCTCACCGGCGGTCCCGGTACAGGTAAAACAACTGTTGTCAAAGGCATTCTGAATGTGCTGGAGCAGGCAGGCTGCCGCATTCTGCTGGCCGCGCCTACCGGACGCGCTGCACGCAGACTAGCGGATTCTGCCGGTCATCCTGCAGCAACGGTACACCGTCTGCTGGAATACCAGCCTACGGGTGACGGCCTGTGCTTCGGCAAGGATGACAGCAATCCGCTGGATGCGGAAGCGATTATTATCGATGAGGCTTCGATGCTCGATATTACTCTGACCTATCATCTGCTTAAGGCAATTCCCGGCGGCTGCCGTCTGATCTTCGTCGGTGACGTGGACCAGCTGCCGTCCGTGGGTGCAGGCTCGGTGCTTAAGGATATGATCCGTTCTGGCAGAATGCCTGTTGTACGTCTGGAAAATGTTTTCCGTCAGGCAGAGGTAAGTCCGATTGTACGCAATGCCCATAAGATTAACCGTGGGCAAATGCCGGAATTTCTGGCCGGTGCCGACAGCGAGTTTTCCTTGGAGGAATTTGCCAATGAGCAGGATGCTGCTGAATTCGTTGCGCGTACCTATGCGCAGCTTACGTCCGGCGGTGACTGGCGCAGGGTACAGGTGCTGACGCCTATGCATAAGAATCCCTGCGGTGTGCAGAATCTGAATAAGCTGCTGCAAAAATATCTTAATCCGCCGTCTGCAAATAAGCCCGAGGTAAACATACCGGGTAATGTATTGCGCGTGGGTGATAAGGTGATGCAGATTCGCAATAATTACGAAAAAGATGTTTTCAACGGCGATATCGGCCGTGTAATTAAAATAGACGGAAAAAATGTTACGGTAGCCTTCCCGGAGCGTCCTGAGGGTGATTATGTTACCTACGCTCAGGGTGAGGTGGAGGAGCTGCAGCTGGCCTACGCTATGAGTGTGCACAAGTCGCAGGGCAGCGAATATCCCTATGTTATTTTGCTCATGGTGCAGAGCCATTACATCATGCTGCAGCGCAACCTGCTGTATACGGCTGTGACCAGAGCTAAGGAAAAGGTGCTGATTGTCGGCAGCAAAAACGCGGTGCGTACCGCTGTGGAAAATGATAAGACGAAAAGGCGTTACAGCCTGCTGGCTGAGCGCCTGCAGGAAAGCAGCGAGGTGTTCTGATGCAGCGTTGGTTAAGAGATTTTGCTTATTACGGGCGTGTGGCGAAGGAGCTTATCTTTCCCAGACGCTGCGCTGTGTGCGCGACTAATATTGACAACGGCTATGTCTGCGAGCGGTGCCGCAGGGAATATCTGCTGCAGCGTCAACTGCCCTGCTGTCCGCGTGAGGAATATCTGGCGGGACAGGCAGCACCGTGGCCGACGGATGTTCTGTACAGTGCGTTGCTGCTTTATAAATATGAGGGCGTGTTTAAGGATGCGTTGCACAAAATTAAATTTGAGGGTGAGGCAGGCTGGCTGCCGTTGCTGCGCGAGGAAGCGGAGCTTGCGTTGCCCGCGGCCAAAATGCGCTGGCTGCAGCAGTTTGACCTTATAACCTGCGTACCGACTGCGCCCGAGAGACGCAGGCAGCGTGGCTTTGACGTGCCGCAGGAGCTGTTTGCGGGCCTCTTGGAGGGACGCAGCGTGGGCATGGAGGTTTTGCTGGAGCGTGTGCGCCATACTCAGCCTTTGTACGAGCTGAAGCCTGAAGAAAGAAAGCAGGAGCTGGCAGGCTGCTTTGCCCTGCTGCCGCATGCCAAGGTGCGCGGCAAGCATGTACTGCTCTGTGACGATATCTATACTACAGGCAGCACCTTTGCGGAAGCGGCACAGGTGCTGCTGGACGCAGGGGCGGCGCGCGTATCGGCGCTGGCACTGTGCGCGGCGCAGGCTAACTGGGAGTGACTTTTTCTTGATGCAGAAATTAAAGAATTACTGGCGGCGTGAGCCTGTTTTGTGTATTGCCGTTATGCTGGCTGCTGCCAGCAGCCTTTACAGCAGGCCGCAGCTTGCCTATATAGATTTTGACGTGCTGGCGATACTGCTTTCTCTGATGCTGGTGGTAGCGGAGCTGAAGGAGATACGCTTTCTGGACTGGTTGGCGGTGGAGCTGCTGAACAAATGCCGCAGCAAGCGTCAGCTGGAGCTGGTGCTGCTGGCAGTTACCTATGTCAGCTCGATGTTCGTGACGAATGACGTGGCTTTGCTGACCTTTGTGCCGTTGGCGCTGGTTATCGGCAAAACTCTGAAAATTGATATGGAGCGGATTATTATCCTGCAGACGCTGGCTGCTAACCTTGGCAGTATGCTGACGCCGCCCGGTAATCCGCAGAATTTGTTTTTATACGCGCATTATGCTTATACCGCCGGCAGCTTTTTTGCCGTGATGGCTGTGCCGGGAATAATTTCGTTGGCATATCTGCTATTGTTATTATTCCATGGCAAGGACAGCGTGCTGAAGCTGGAGCTGCCTAAGCTGCAGCAGCCTCCCAAGGGAATATTGCTGCTCTTTTTGGGACTGCTGCTGTTGAACATCGGCGCTGTGCTGCATTGGTTCGACAAGCTGTGGGCCTTGCTGCTGACAGCAGGCGTAGTGGCCTTGTGCGACTGGCGTCGCCTGCGTGAGGTGGATTACAGTCTGCTCGTGACCTTCGCCGGTTTCTTTGTATTCATCGGCAACATCAGCCACAGTCCTGCGGTAAGCTATTTGCAGCAGTCGCTGATGGGCAGTGCGGCAGGAACATATTTAACCGGACTGCTGGCCAGCCAGTTCCTCAGCAATGTGCCGGCGGCTATGCTGTTGGCAGGCTTGACTAAGGAAGCAGACGCGCTGCTTTTAGGCGTTAACATCGGCGGTCTGGGCACGATGATTGCTTCGATGGCGAGCGTTATTTCCTACAAATTATATGCTGCAGAGCATCCCTCGCAGGCAGGAAAGTATGTACGTACCTTTTTGTACTACAATTTTCTAGGCCTGCTGCTGATAGGAGGAGCGGTTTACTTCCTTCTGTGAGCGGGGAAATGCTTTGCGGCATTTCTTTTAGCGTAATGGTAAACCAATAATATCTAATAAGTTGACTATTTGCGTTGCTTGCATTATAATAAAGCACGTGAAGCAGATATAAGTAAGCTGCTCAGATGAAAGGAAAATGCAAAAATGTTAGAGCTTGCACATAAGCTGGCGGACATCGATGCCAAATTCTTCGGCGGCTGGGTGCTGGCGGGAGCAGAGGCACATATTCATCAGCCGGCAGAGGCTATGGCGAATCAGGTGCTGCTGGCGAAGGAACGCAAATCAATTATCCGCGTAGCGGGAACTGCAACAGACGGCAGTTTGGCTAAGGAGCTGCGGGTATTTTTGGTACTGCCTAAGCATAAATTAGGCACGAAGCCGCTGGAGCCTGAGGCGATTAAGGGCGATTTGCTGACAAAGCACACCTTTACAACACAGGAAATAGCGGATTATGTTGCCTATACTGGTGATGAAAACGTCATCCATAAGGGAGAGCATCCCATCGTGCCGGGGCTGTGCATGGCTGCCTGGCTACAGAAGGAGCTGGCGCTGACAGAGCTGGACTGGCGCATCAGCTTCCTTGCTCCTGTTTACGCGGGCGACGAGCTGTGTATCTACAGGTCGGAGGGTCAGCTTGCTGCTTATGTGGGAGCAATAAATGTTTTTGTGATTAAAGAATTATAGTAAGGCTGGTGTATGGAAATGACAACTTCTGGTACAGAAATCAATAAGAATCATAGAGGAGCAAGCGTCAACAAGACTGCGGAAATGACTAAGATGGCGCTGATGGTAGCAATGAACTGCGTATCCGCATATATTATTATTCCGCTGCCGTTTTCACTTTCTCCGCTTGCATTGCAGACGCTGATTGTAAATCTTACAGGCTATGTGCTGAACGCTAAGCAGGCCTTTATGACCATGCTGGTTTATCTTTTGGTAGGCTTGGCAGGCGTGCCGGTATTTACCGGCGGCAGTGCGGGACCGGGCAAGCTGTTCGGACCTACCGGCGGTTATATTATCGGCTTCTTGTTTACCGCTGTTTTCCTGGCATATTTCAAAGGAGAAAAATACAACTTCAAGCGTTATGCTTTGCTGGGCTGCGTTATCGGTATTCCGCTGATTTATGTGTTCGGCGTTGTACAGCTGAAGCTGATTACCGGTATGCCCTGGGACAAGGCGATTCTGACAGGCGCGCTGCCCTTCGTTCCGCTGGATATTGTTAAATGCTTGGCTGCCGCAGTTATCGCAGGACCGATTAACCGTATCTTTACTGATAACAGATAAATAAGGTATAATTTAAGAGCTGTCAGCTATTTGCCGGAAGGCAGGTGGCAGGCAGCTTTTTTCGGATATAGAGGTGTTAAGATGGAAAATGCATATATTTTAGGTGGCCTGCGCAGCTACGTAGGCGTAGTCAACGGTATGTATCGTCATATCCCGGCGGAGGTGCTGGGTGCGGAGGTGCTTAAGCAGGTGATGGAAAAATATCAGCTGCGCGAGCCTGATTATATCATTGCCGGCAACGGTGTGGGTGCCGGCGGCAATATTGCGCGCCTGATGGCTTTGACGGCAGGAGTAGATATTTCGGTGCCGGCCTTTACGGTGGACGTACAATGCGGCAGCGGGCTGGAAAGCATTGCTGTTGCCGCAGCAAAGATTAACAGCGGCGAGGCTGATGTAATTATTGCCGGTGGCTTTGAAAGCAGCTCTACGCAGCCAAGACGTGGCTATAATCCCAATCATCCCGATTATATGGGAGACGAATGGTACAGCGTAGCTAAATTCATGCCCGGTATTCACCGCGAAACGGTAATGCTGGAGGGCGCGGAGCTTGCAGCGAAGCGTGAGGGCATTACCAAGGAAGAAATGGACAGCTGGGTGCTGCGCAGCCATGCGCTCGCGACGCAGGCGCGCGAGCAGGGACTGCTGCAGAATATTATCGCTCCGGTCTGCGGCGCCGTGAAGGATGAAGGTATCAGACCGCGCATGAGTCAGCGTCTGCTCGACAGGATGCCTAAGGTGCTGGAGGGCGGCGAATTTATTACGGCGGCCAATTCCTGCCTCATTAACGACGGTGCGGCCTTTGTGGTGCTGTGCTCGCAAAAATATCTGCAGAAGCACGGCTTAAAGCCGCAGGCCAGAGTGCTTGGCAGTGCAGCCTGCGGCGGCGATCCTTTGGTAAGTCCGCGTACTGCAGTTACCGCGCTGCAAAAGCTGTTGGCCAAGCATGGACTGCAGGAGCAGGATATCGCAGACTTTGAGCTTAATGAAGCCTTCGCCGTTATAGATGTGCTGTTTGCCCGCAGCTTTCCGCACAGCGTTGATAAATACAATGTGTTCGGCGGGGCGCTGGCCTACGGTCATCCTTACGGTGCCAGCGGCGGCATAATTACGCTGCACCTGCTGGAGGCATTGCGCCAAAAGGGCGGACGCTACGGCGCCGCCAGCGTAGCTGCCGCAGGCGGCGTAGGAACGGCGCTGCTGCTGGAAAGAGTGGAGTGAAGCAAATGGATTACTTGACCTTAATCGCGCAACAAAAACAGGATAAGCTCGCTCTTATAGAGGATGAAGAGGAGTATACCTATGGCAGACTGGCGCAGGAGGCGCGCAGGCTGCGCAATCAGGCGGATTTTAGCGCTCCGGCGGTTTTTATCCATGAAAGCAGCATCGCCCGTCAGTTAATCAGCTTTTTGGCCTACAGCGGTACAAAAACTGTGCCTATTATTGCTACCGAGGTTAGCAAAAATCAGCAGTTCAGCTGCGAGGCTATTCCCGAAGCGGCCTGCATGGGCGTTATGACCAGCGGCAGCACCGGCAAAAGCAAGCTGTTGTGGCGCAGCTATCATAGCTGGGCGGACTTTTTCCCGGAGCAGAACCGTGTTTTCGGCGTTGATGAGCAGACGGTAATTTTTTGTCAGGGAAGCCTGGCTTTTACCGGCAATCTTAATATTTATATGGGCGTGCTGGCTGCAGGCGGTACTTTGGTAGTGACGCAGCGCTTTCGTCCGCGTCATTGGCTGCAGCTGATGCAGCGCTATGCGGTGAACGCTATCTACCTGATTCCGTCTAAGCTTTTACTGTTGCCAAAATTTCTGCGCGAGCCTGATTTGCGTGTGCGCAGTATCATCAGCGGCTCGCAGAGCATGGGCAGGCAGGAGGCGGACAAGCTGCTGCAGGTATTCCCCAATGCTGACATCACGCTGTACTACGGTGCCAGCGAGCTGAATTACATTACCTATATCAAGGCCGCGGAAATGACGGATGACCGCACACTTATCGGCCGTCCGTTCAAGGGCGTGCAGGTGAGTGTCTATAATGAAGAAATTTTCATTGATACGCCTTATCATGTGGAGGAAATATCGTTGCCGTTTTCCCTGAAGGACAGGGGAAATATGGATGCGGAAGGACGCTTGCACTTTTTGGGGCGCACGGATGATATTGTGAGCGTTAACGGTCGCAAGGTTTCTGCCGTCAAGGTGTGCGCTGCGCTGACGGAGCTGGAAGGCATTGAGGAGGCTGCAGTCATCTGCCGTCATGTGGACGATGCCGATGTGCTTATTGCTTTTGTGGGGGCGGCGCGCGAATACGGCAAGCAGGAGCTGGTTAAGCTGCTGCGGCAAACCTTAGAGGATTACGAGCTGCCCAAGCAGTTTGTTTTTATGGAACAGCTGCCGCATAATGAAAGCGGTAAGGTGGATAAATTGGCGCTGAAAAAAATGTACTTAGAGTGATTTTCGAGATATAAAATAAACCGTCGTCAGAAGGTGTTGGATTGCAGGTTCTGACGGCGGTTTTTGTGTTTAAGTTTAATAAAAAAATAAAAATACTGATCAAAAATGCCTTAAAAATTTTTTATAAATGTAAGCAAAGCTGGCAAGATAGACAAAAACTGTCATTTGCATATGCTATAATACGTTATAGCAAGGCTTTAAAAGAAAAAGTGATACCGAATTATAAGCAGTTTTTTTATAAATAAAGGATTTTTAAATTTGCTGTAGAATTGATTTAATATACTGTACATGAATTTTTTTGAAATAAACAAAAAAAGCCTGCCGAAGCAAGCTTTAGTTCCACACACTGTGGGGTCTTCTGAAGAAGACGATTTGAATAAATCATGTTTTTTGAACTCGTGATGTAACTTCTGATGGTACTCAAGAAGTTATTCATAGTATATTTCATCTGTGGAGGTTTGTCAATATGCAAAAATTAAAGAATTGTGATTATTATATCGGCTTAGATATGGGTGATGCATCTGTTGGCTGGGCTGTTACGGATACAAATTATAATATTTTAAAATTTAATGGCAAAGCATTATGGGGAATCAGACTTTTTGATTCTGCCAATACTGCAGCTTCTACAAGAGTTTTTCGTTCCGGCAGACGCAGAATTGACAGAACAACATGGCGTCTTAAGATGTTACAGGAATTATTTGCGGAGGAAATCGCTAAGGTTGATCCCGGTTTCTTTATGCGTTTAGAGGATAGCCGTTTACATTTGGATGATAAGCGGGATAAGGCAGTATATAATTTATTTGTTGATAAAAATTACACAGATAAGGATTTTTATCAGCAATATCCTACAATGTATCATTTGCGGTATGCATTGGCAACGCAGGCGGGACCGTTTGATGTGCGCTTACTTTATCTTGCTGTGCAGCATATTGCTAAGCATCGTGGACATTTTTTGTTTGATAATCTTGATGCTTCCAAAGTAAACGATTTTAATGCGGTTTTCAGTGAGGTTGAGAATTATGTCCGTGATGAGATGGGAATTGAAGATTGGTCATGTCAAAATATAGATGAATTGGCTAAAGTTTTGTGCGATGTAAACTTAGGACGTACTACTAAGCAGAAAGCGATGCAGAGTTTATTACCGGCACAGACAAAACAGCAGAAAGCTATTATACAGCTTTTTAGTGGTGGTAAAGCTAAGTTAGCAGAGTTATTTGTTGATGAAGAATTAGATGAATGTGAAAAGAAATCAGTAAGCTTTCAAGATGATGATTTGAATGAATTTGAGCCTGTGCTTACAGCAGCATTAGGGGAGCGTTACGAAGGGTTACTCCGTTTCAAAGCTATTTATGATTGGAGTTTGCTGGCAAAAATATTGCATCTTGATACAAGTAAAAAAGATGAAGGTGAACAGCATCTGCTTTCTGAGTGTAAGGTGCAGGTTTATGAAGATCATAAACGGGATTTGGCTGTTTTGAAATCCATGCTTAAAGGTAAGCCTTTATATAATAAGATTTTCAGGCAGGATGGAGATATTTCTTACGAGAAATATGCTAAAGGAATCAAAGGACGTAATCAGATTGATTTTTGCAAGGATTTAAAGAAGCAACTTGAAGGTATTGCAGAATATAAAAAGATAATGCAGGAAATTACGAGTATTGATGATGCCAAAACAGAGGAGGAACGTTTACTGTTTCGCATTACCAATGGATTTGCTTTTCCTAAACAAACAACTAAGGATAATGGCATCATTCCCATCCAGGTGCATTTAGCGGAATTAAAATGCATTCTTGATAATGCTGAGGGCTATTTACCGTTTTTAGGTGAGACTGATAATAACGGTCTTTCTGTGCGTGAAAAAATTGAACAGATTGTTAAGTTCAGAATACCATATTATGTAGGTCCGCTTGCGGGGACACGTATGTCCAGAGAACAGGGCAGATGTTGGGTTGTACGTAAGAATGAAAAAATTTATCCTTGGAATTTTACTGAAATTGTAAATTTGGAAGAGAGTGCAGAAAAGTTTATAACCAATATGACAGCAAAATGCACGTATCTTGTCGGTGAAGACGTACTTCCTAAGGAATCATTGCTGTATTCGGAGTTTATGGTGCGTAACGCAATTAACAATATTACTGTTGATGGCGAACGCTTACCTGTTGATGTGCTGGAAAAAATCTTTAAGCAGCTTTTCCTTGCGAAAACTTCAAAGGTTACCAAGAAAACATTAGAAAGATTTTTTAGGCAGGAAAATATTTCTTTCCAAAACATCGGAGGCATTGATGATAAGATTAATGCTTCGATGAAATCATATAATGATTTTAGAAGAATTTTCGGTGAAGATTATATTCAACTGCATAGAGATGAAATTGAGAATATTATCAGATGGATAACCTTATTCTGCGACGAGAAAAAAATGTTGGTCACTAAAATAAAAAACACTTATCCGCAGATTTCTGATGATGAAATCAAAGCTATTAAAAAACTGAAATATAAAGATTGGGGCAGATTGTCTGCAACTTTATTGAATAGCAGTACTATTGCTTATGAGGATAAGGCTTTTGGTGAACTTGTCACTATTATTAGTGCTTTGCGTCATACAAATAAGAATTTCATGGAGCTTTTGAGCAGCTATTGTTCTTATGATTTTATTGGCAAGATTAAAGAGTTTAATGGTAGCAGACAAAGCAGTAATGGTAAGCTTACTTACAAAGACGTGGAAGAGCTTTATGTTTCTCCTTCTGTTAAACGTTCTATCTGGCAGACGCTGACGATTTTGGAGGAAATCAAGAAAATCATGGGTTGCGAGCCAAAGCGTATTTTTATTGAGATGGCCAGAAGCAAGGAAGAAAGCAAGCGTACTGACAGTCGTCTGAAAAAATTGCAGGATTTATACAAAAAGTGCAGGGAAGAAAATATTGATTTTATGCATCGTAAAGATGAGTTTAATGCGCTTAAAACTCAGTTGAGCTCCAAAAAGGAAGAGGATTTACGCAGTGATAAGCTGTATCTTTACTATACGCAGATGGGACGCTGCATGTATACGGGCGAAAGAATAGAATTAGCCTCTCTGTATGACAATAATTTATACGACATTGATCATATCTATCCGCGTTCTAAAACAAAGGATGACAGCCTTAGCAACAGGGTGCTTGTTAAAAAGCAAGTTAATGCTGCAAAAACAGATATCTATCCGCTTGATGCAGCTATTAGCACTAAAATGCATAGCTTCTGGAAACTTCTTTATGATAAGGGGTTCATTGACGAGAGAAAGTATGAGCGTCTGACGCGCAGCACGCAGCTGCGAGATGAAGAGCTGGCCGGCTTTATCAGCAGACAGCTTGTGGAAACCAGGCAGTCGACTAAAGCTGTTGCTGCTATTTTAAAGACAGCTTATCAGAACAGTGAGGTTGTATATGTAAAGGCCGGCAATGTATCTGATTTCCGTCAGCAGTTTAAATTTGTAAAATGCCGTGATGTTAATGATTTGCATCATGCCAAAGACGCTTATCTGAATATCGTGGTGGGTAATTGCTATCATGTGAAATTTACTGCTAACCCTTTGAACTTTATTACAAAAAATCAGGATAACAGACGCTATAGCCTGAAACCGGAGATTTTCTATAAATTTAGCATTAAACGTGATAGTGAGATTGCCTGGATTGGCGGCAAAGATGGTACGATTACAACTGTTACCAAGACTATGCATAAGAACAATATTCTCTTTACTAGACAACCAGTAGAAGGCAAAGGAGAATTGTTTAAACAGAATCCTTTGAAAGCAAAGAATGGTCAACTGCCTTTGAAAGCAGGTTTATCCGTAGAGAAGTATGGCGGCTATAATTCTTTATCTACAGCATATTTTGCTGTAGTAAAGTCAGAAGGAAAAAAGGGAGCAGTTCAGTTATCTATAGAAGCTATTCCTTTAGTTTATGCCAAGCAAGGAGAAGAAGCGGTACAAGATTATCTTACAGAAGTTGTACAGCTTTGTAATCCTGAAATAAGGATTCCGAAAATCAAAAAATATAGCTTGTTTAAAATTAACGGTTTTCCTATGCATATTTCTGGTAAAACTGTGAAACAGATTATCTTTTATGCTGCCGGACAATTATGTCTGGCTGATGATGTTGCTGATTATCTGAAAAAGGCTTTAAAGTATGAAGCCTATATAGCATTAAATGAGGGACTTATATCTGATAAAAACGCTGATGATACGCAAAAACAAAAAGCACAGCAACGCTTGGATTATTTTAAGCAAAAGTGGGGAATTAGCAGTGATGCCAATATGAAGATTTATGATATTTTGCTTGCTAAATCAGCCAATAATTTGTATAAAAACAGGCCTGCATCACAAACGAAGGATTTACAGGAGCAGAGATGTGTTTTCGAAAAACTATCTTTAGCTGAGCAGATACATATTATAGGTGAAGTTTTAAACCTCTTTAAATGTGCTAGTGCATCAGCAAATTTAAAATTGCTTGGGAAAGGCAACTCCTGTGGAGTAATCAAGACATCAAATAATATAACAAAGTGTAAGCAATGCATTTTGATTAACCAATCGCCGACAGGAGTCTTTGAACAGGAAGTGGATCTGATGAAGCTATGAGCTGGCGTGTAATTGTTATAAGTACACGGGCAAAGCTTGATTTACAGTTGGGCTATATGGTGGTTCGCGGAGAGCGGACCACCAAGGTCCATCTTGATGAGATTTCAGTACTGCTTATTGAAACAACGCAGGTTTCATTGACAGCGGCTTTGCTTGCGGAAATGACGGATAGAAAAATAAAGGTGATTTTTTGCGATAGCAAGAGAAATCCTTCGGCTGAACTTATCCCTTATTACGGAGCGCATGATGTCAGTGCTAAAATAAAGCAGCAGATAGCTTGGAGTGAAAGCACTAAAGGTGATGTTGGTACGGCAATTATATATACCAAAATCAAGATGCAAGCTGCTTTGTTGAAGAAGTTAGGGCTGGATACAGCAGCTATGCTGGATGAATATGCGACACAGCTTCAATATTTGGATGCCAGTAACCGGGAAGGTCATGCCGCAAAAGTTTATTTTAACTCTATTTTTGGATTGGGATTTACAAGAGCGGATGATATTGCTGTTAATGCAGCATTGAATTATGGTTATATGGTTTTATTGGCTGCATGCAACAGGGAGATAACCGCCAATGGTTATCTTACACAGCTTGGACTGATTCACGATAATATTTTCAATGCATTCAATTTGGGTTCTGATATTATGGAGCCGCTGCGACCTTTTGTTGACTATCAGGTATATGATATGCTGGTAAAAGACAAGCTTCATTGCTTTGACAAGGAGCAGAAGCATGAGCTTTTGGATGTACTGAATAAAAATGTTGTAAACAACGAAAAGCAGGTTACACTTAATTATGCTATTAAGCTTTATTGCAAGAGTGTTTTTGACGCGTTGAACAGTAATGATGTGAGCGTAATCAAGTGGAACAGCTTTCTATGATGTATTATGAGTTATAGATTTATGAGAATATTAGTTCTTTTTGATTTGCCTATTACTACTCTTGAAAATAAGCGTTCTTATAGGGCTTTTCGTAAGTATCTGTTAAAAAATGGTTTTATGATGATGCAGGAATCTGTTTATTGCAAGATTGCACTTAATGCCGTGGTTGCAGATGCTATTATCAAGAAGGTCAAGCTGAATTTGCCGCAAGAAGGATTAGTACAGCTGCTTACGGTTACGGAGCGCCAGTTTTCACGTATGGAGGTTTTGGTTGGGCAAGCACATAATGATGTTTTGAATAGTGATGAAAGATTGGTAGTATTATGAAGCTGGTTTATACGGAGCTGGAGCAGCAGCTTGTTTTTCAGGAAAACAAGGTTAACGTTTTAGTGATTGAGCAAAAAGAGCTTTTTCGAAGAATGATTCAAGAGCTTGCTAAGCAGATTAGCGGGGAAGAGGGTGGATTTGTTTTATCTGATAATAATAAAACAATGAAAATAGATAAGGAGATCTGCCTGATTTTAAATCCGTTTGCTTTGGACATCAATTCACGCAAGGCGTTAACCGGTTTATATAATGAGCTTGGCAAGCTGGGACTGAATGAAGAAAATTATTTGAAGACATGCAGTCTAAAGGGGCAGATAGCGGAGTATATTTATGATTTGCTGAATCAGGTAGATTATGCGCTTAAATTTCAGGATGATTTTAATTTGCAAAGTATGTTTAAAGCACTTGAAGTGGAATTTGAAACTGGCGAAGGAAATTTTTTAGAGGGACTGGTATACTTTTTAAATGTCTGCAGCAAGTTTCAAAAGGTAAAGATATTGACGTTCGTAAATTTGAAAACGTACTTGATGAGTGAAGAGCTGCATGAGTTCTATAAAGAAGCTTTTTACAGAAAAATACAGTTGCTGCTACTGGAGAATAATATTGTTGATGAGCTTGCAGAAGAAGCTGTGAGTATAGTTGATGCAGATTTATGTTTGATTAAATGATTTTGACAAAAAAATTTGAGTGATTTATAATGTTTTTGTAAGCACCTGAGGAAATTACGCTATGGTGATGATAGTTTCATTCGTGGACAATCTCTTAATTTGAGGTTTGAGAGTGATGTAATTTCTGATGGTACTCAAACGGTTGGTGTTTTTGCTGCTTTTGCCTATATGTTTGAGAGTGATGTAATTTCTGATGGTACTCAAACCAATATCCATCTGCAAACCTACCAGCGCGCGTTTGAGAGTGATGTAATTTCTGATGGTACTCAAACCAATATCCATCTGCAAACCTACCAGCGCGCGTTTGAGAGTGATGTAATTTCTGATGGTACTCAAACTCTCGTCGTTAAACGTATGTATTTTCCTCTGTTTGAGAGTGATGTAATTTCTGATGGTACTCAAACTGGTGCTGAATAATTTATGTATTTCATTCGTTTAGGTGTGATGTAATTTCCAATGGTACTCAAAC
>ENA-OQKY01000290-OQKY01000290.1-human-gut-metagenome-genome-assembly--contig:-NODE-290-length-58077-cov-10.121156_pt1 | contig 58077 bp, 49 predicted proteins | sample MGYA00242652_ERZ504805 | MGnify/ENA primary metagenome ERZ504805 (study PRJEB26092, sample SAMD00036400) | human gut metagenome | host: Homo sapiens | study: EMG produced TPA metagenomics assembly of... | reverse complement strand
TGCTACAAGTTCAACAGAAGGTATTTCGGAGAGAAGCTCTTCGACAGGGTCGTCTTGGCTGCCATCAGCTACAACACCGATTTCAAGTCAAGAACATACAGACGGACAACATGCGGATAATCATATAGATTTAATGTGAATAATGTCCCTCTTATTGAGGATTTGATTTGTTTGTTCTGATTTTCCAACTTTCTGTATGAAATTTTATTTCAGGGTTTGGAATATCGTTACATTTCACGATGACCGCTCCCTCTTTTTCCCAATATTGCTTGACTGTATATCCGTTCATCGGGCCATCTTCTTTCCCTCGTATGGTCGTGTCATCCGGATTTACAACAATTTTCAATCCGCACGATTGGTTCAGCATGTCCATGTCTCCACGGCTATTCCCGCCGACTATAAGCGGCCGTGCCTTAATAAATGTGGGAATTACATTCGCTTTGCCGTCATCTTGTGGAATAGGCATAATTATCTCATCTGTCAATCTTCCGTTAGCTACAACAGATTTGACTCCGAGAATTTGTGTATCGGGCAACCCTAACTCTTCAGCAAGGAATTTCTGATAGAGGAATTCTGGAGATGCAGTAAGTATCCATACTTCAAAACCGTATTCTTTCAGATTAGCAATCAGTTGTTTCATTTCGGGATAGAATTTTCCTTGGTATGAATCAAGGTAGCATTCATAACCCATATCCATGATTTCAGCAGGAGTCATACCTGCCAAAAAATGAACGCGGTCTTCTACATAGACTTTGCCTACGTTATTACCGTCTTTTACCATACGGTTCAGTATAGCAATTTTGCTTTTTGCTTGCGGATCGTTTCTATCCTTGTAGTTTTTATCGGCATAACGATACAAGGCTTCATCTGCAAGATAATAGGGAACCTGCCCGATAACTGTTCCGTCACCATCGAATACTGCTACTTTACGGTTATTCATTGTGAGTGTTGTATTCAAAAAACTTTCAATTCTATTGTTGACCTCATCCGACCAACCTGCTATTTTACGATAAGTTTGTGAAAAAACAGATGTAGGGTAACTGGTCGCTAACAGAATTACAAATAGAAATTGATGAATAAGAAATGTTTTCTTATCTCTTTTGCTTGGGGTGGAATTCAATTCTTTCATTTTTGTTTTCTTATTTTGTAGTACTGTATTGTTACTTTCTTGCAGCTTTTTCTTCTTTGTATGTGAATGATGTGAAAACAATGGATAGGGCGCAGGCTATTATCAGCAGTATGAACGTCCAATCCCAGCCTGCCATTTCGGCTACGTAACCGAGAACGACGTTGGCAAGAATGGCGGTTCCGAAGAAGTACCCGAAGAACTTGGTACAAAATAAGAGGAGCAGAGGGGATATAAAAAAAAGGTTAAGCCGTTGCTGGCTTAACCTTTTCGATGAATTCCTCGTTTAGAGGTATGCGGTTTGTTTGATACCGGTGTTATTTGATGCCGAGTTGCGTTTTAACTTTGGCAGTTACATCTACACTCTGTGCACCTACATAAGGTATCGGAGTACGGGCCAGGTCGAAGATATATACTACACCCTCAGCCTTACCTACAGCCTGGATAGCTTCGTCCAGCTTTTTATAGATAGGAGTCATGGCATCCTGCTGTGCCTTTTGCATAGACTGATATGCTTCCTGTTGGAACTGTTCTTGGCGTTGTGCCATGTCCTGCAGTTCTTTCTGACGTCTTTCTGCAATGTTTTTCGGAAGTGAGTCGGCTTGTGCCAAGAATTCCTGATATTTCTTATTGAACTCTTCCTGGGTACGTTGCATTTCTGTTTGGTACTCTTTAGACATAGCATCCAGGTCGGCTTGTGCTTTTGTGTATTCCGGCATGGTGACAATTACTTCTTGAGAGTTCATGTGAGCGAATTTAGTTTGCGCCATAGCTCCCAGGGGGAGGGCAAACATAACTACGAGCAGTGCGATTTTTTTAAGCATAATATTTACTATTTATTTTGAATGATAATTCTTTGTATAGGCTGCAAATGTATGAAATTAATTTGAATATCCTAATTTTGCAAGCACTTCATTGCTTATGTCAATACTCGGAGAGGCAAAGATGATGCTTGATGCGGATGCGCGATCCACTACTACCGCATAACCTTTCTGTGTGGAGATTTCCTTTACAGCTTCATAGATTTCATCTTGGATGGGCTGCATCAGCGCTTCACGCTTTTTGAAAAGTTCGCCTTCCGGACCGAAGTATTTACGGCGCAGTTCGGCTGCGGATTTCTCTTTGGCAACAATCTCTTCTTCTTTCTTTGTCTTTTGTGCATCGGAAAGAGTTTTGACGGATGCCTGGTAGCTGTCGTACAAGCTCTTGGCTTCTTTGCCCAGCTTCTCGACTTCGTTTTGCCACTGTTTGGACACTTGGTTCAATTCATTGCTCGCACTTTGATAGGCAGGGATATTCTTTAGGATATATTCCATGTCGATCAGGGCAAACTTCTGTGCATTGGCTGTAATGCCTGCGGCAAACAGCAGAAACATGATTAATAAACTCTTTCTCATAATGTTCTGGTTTTAGTTAAACAAATTAGAACTCTTGTCCCAGGATGAAGTGGAACTGGCTGCCGCCGTATTGCTTGGAACCGAGTACCTTGTCGAAACCGTAGGCCCAGTCGATACCCATCATACCAATCATAGGCAGGAAGATGCGGACACCGACACCGGCAGAACGTTTCAAATCAAACGGGTTGAACTTGTTTACGTCGTGCCAGGCGTTACCGGCTTCAACGAAAGTTAACGCATAAATACTGGTACTTGTTTCCAGCATCAGCGGATATCTTAATTCCAAACCGAGACGTGCGTATGCATAACCTTCGTAGCCATAAGGAGTAAGAGAGCTGTTCTCATATCCACGCAAGGCGACACTTTCGGTTGCATAGCTGGAATATCCTGTCATACCGTCGCCACCTACGTCAAAGGTTTCAAACGGAGATTTCTTGTATTTGTTGTAGTGTCCCAGCAGACCGAATTCTACGCGTCCCATCAACACCGGAGTGCGTTTTACGGCGATAGGGTCCATCAACGGGATGTATACTTTGGATTTGAATTTCCACTTGTGGTATTCTATCCATTTGTGCATCTTGTTCATATCATCCTGATTGCTGGTACTGTACTTGCTGTAATCTGTACCGTCGAACAGGGAGTAGGGCGGTGTCAGTTGTGCCGACAGCGAGAATTCGGAACCCTGGCGCGGATAGATAGGATTGTCGATAGAACTGCGCGACAAGGTGAGGTTTATGCTCAGGTTGTTACACTTACCGTTGGTAACGGGGAAGTATTGCCAGTCGCTCAGAATATAACGCTGGTAGGACAATTCTGCCGTAAATTGGAAGTAGTCATCCGGCCATTTCAAACGCTTACCGAACATTACAGCCAATCCCCACATCTGGATGGACTTGTCGGGGTCGTAATAGTTTTCATAATTGTTATAGTTGCCATAGTTGTACATACCATAACCGTACATGCCGCTATAGTAGCTGTTGTAATAACTGTTCATGTACGCATCGTTATAGTAACGGCTGCTGATATCCGTCTGGCGGGAGTAGAATGCAGATACGGAGAACGCATTCGGACGTTTGCCGCCGAACCACGGATCGTAGAACGATACGCTGTATGACTGATAGTATTTGGCATTGGTCTGGCCGCTGATAGTCAGTGTCTGGCCGTCACCCTGCGGCAGGATACCGCGATAGTTTTCACCCGGATGCAACAGGTTGGCAACGGAGAAGTTGGTGAACTTCAGACTCAGTTTACCGATAATACCTGTCTGTCCCCAACCGGCAGAGAACTCTACCTGGTCGTTCGCTTTGGAGACGAGGTCATAACCTATATCCACCGTACCGTCTTCCGGTTTGGGCTGGATATCCGGTTGGATTTGTTCGGGGTCAAAGTGTCCCATTTGCTGGATTTCACGCATGGAACGCATCAGGTCTTCACGGCTGAAAAGCTGTCCCGGACGGGTACGAAGCTCACGGCGGACTACGTTTTCATACAAACGGTCGTTACCGTTGATGCTGACTTTATTGATAGTAGCCTGACGGCCTTCGAAGATACGCATTTCCAGGTCGATGGAGTCACCTACGATATTTACTTCCACGGGGTCGAGCGAGTAGAAGAGGTAACCGTTGTTGTAGTAGAGGTTGCCGATAGCGTCTTCATCTGTACTGGTACGCTCTTCCAGCAGCTTCTGATTGTAGACGTCGCCCTTCTTCATACGGAGCAGGAAATTCAGTTGTTCGGAAGGATAGAGAGTGTTACCTACCCACGTTACATTGCGCAAGTAGTATTTCTGTCCTTCTTCGATTTCCATGAAGATATCCACCGTACGGTCGTCATAAGACTTGATGCTGTCTTTTACAATCATGGCATCACGATAACCCAATTCGTTGTATTTGTCTATAATCAGTTGCTTGTCGGCTTCAAAATTTTCTTCAACGAACTTTTTGGTACGGAAAAGGTTGAGCAGTTTACCTTTTTCATTCGTTTTCTTCATCACACGTTTCAGCTTCTTGGTTGTGATGGCCTGATTACCGGTGATTGTAATCTGATGTACCTTTACTTTTTCCTTTTTGTCGATATTGATATCTACCAGGACTTGGTTCTCGTTGTTGGGATCATCCTTTTGCGTGATGATGATGTCGGCATTCTTGAAACCCTTATCGTCAAAGTAGCGCTTAATCAACGTCTTGGCGCGGTCTATCAGGTTGGGGGTAATCTGGTTTCCTTTAATCAGACCTACCCGGGCTTCCAAATCTTCACGTTCCGACTTCTTTACACCGTGATAGCGAATATCGGAAACGCGGGGGCGCATCGTCAGGTGGATTGTAAGCCAAATCCGGTCGCCCTCGATTTTATCCGCAGTAACTTGCACGTCGGAGAACAATCCGTGACGCCAGTAGCGTTTGCAGGCTTGCGTTATTTCATCGCCGGGCACGGTAATTGTCTGGCCTTTTGATAATCCGGATAAACCGATGATTACATAGTCTTCATAATTCTTGGCTCCAACTACCTTAATATCCGCTATTTCATATTTCTTGGGTGTTCCCGAATAAAGAATAACCGGTTTTTCGGTTTCATCGGTATTGCTGGTGTCCTGTGCCGAGCTGGTCAGTACACAGCTAAAGAGGCAGATAAACGTTACGAGTATGGAGGAAATACGATAGTACATTTTTTTATTTACTATATTTACGATTTACTATTTACAATTTGTGTTTGTCCGGTCAGCGGATTTGTTCGCTGGTTTTTCCGAACCTGCGTTCACGCTTCTGATAGTCGTGGATGGCTTTGTGAAGTTCCGCTTCACGGAAGTCAGGCCAATAGGTGTCGCAGAAATAAAGTTCCGAGTAAGCACATTGCCAGAGCAGGTAGTTGCTCAAGCGGATTTCTCCGCCCGTACGTATCAATAAATCCGGATCGGGCATGAAGTCGGTGGCAAGATATTGGGACAACAGGGTGCTGTCAATCTGTTCGGGAGTCAGTTCGCCTTTTTGCACTAAGACTGCAAGGCGGCGGGCGGCTTCCGTTATTTCCCAGCGGGACGAGTAGCTGATTGCCAGTACCAGAGACATCCCAGTATTATTTGCGGTATGTGCTATACAGGTTTCCAAACGTTCCTGCACATTGTCGGGCAGCTTGGTCAGATCTCCGATAACCCGGAAACTGATGTTGTTTTTCATGAATGTTTCCTCTTCGATAGAGTCGAACAGAAGCGCCATCAATGCAGCGACTTCATTAGAGGGGCGATTCCAGTTTTCGGTGGAGAACGTATATAAAGTCAGATATTTGATGCCTAATTTAGACGCTTCTTCTGCAATGACATGCACTGTCTCGGCGCCGGCCTGGTGTCCATAGCTGCGCTCTTGTCCGCGCAACTTTGCCCAACGTCCGTTGCCGTCCATGATAATTGCCACGTGTTGTGGAATCCGGCTTAAATCAAGTTCTTCTTTATTTAGCATCTTTTTATACTTACATCTCTTGTCTTGGTTACTATTCTCGTTTTATACTTTTATATATAAAGGAAACAGAAATAATGAATTTATTGCACCCTGACTGGCATCAGCTTGTTGAGATGTCCGCGCCAAACGGCAGCATCTGTTCCGTTTCCGCCGAAGATAACCCATATATAAGGGCTGTCTGCAACAATGGAATAGGGAGCAGTTATATCTGTCATATCTTTATGTAACAAGAATTTTCTTTGAGGCTCACGCCAGGAAATACCGTCAACGGAAGAATAAATGGCATCAAGCTTGTTTTTATCTTTGCTGCCGAAGATATAAAAGTTCTCACCATAGTACATTACGGCAGGATTGGCAAATTTCGGACAATACACATCATAGGAACTGGTGTTTGCCAATGAATACCAGTCTTTGCCGTTGGAAGAAACCCAGGGAATGGTTTGCTGAACGTCATTAACGGTACGACCCACTACCATTGCCTGTGACTGATTGTTGCTGTCAAAGTTGGTGGAGTAGATATGTGATGTAGGAAAGTCAGCCTCTGCCTTACCCATATTTCCCTCTGTCTTGTTGCCTTGATTGTCAACTGTGTAAACTTCACCGTTTGAGGTAACGACAGTCAGCACATCGGTAAAACCGGCAATCAGTGTCCGGATATTGCTGTTTCCTTCCCAATTGGCTGGTGTCCAATTTATTCCGTCATCGGAAGAATGTGCCGTACCGTCTTCTGTCACGATGTAAAGTCTTTGTTTCTCATTTTCTCCGTCTTTGTATTTCAGGCAGACGAGGGATTCCTGTTTTGCATTGTCGGGAAGTTTAGCTCCGGACACTGCATCCCAGCCGTATGTCTCTTCTGTGTCCAGCCAATATGCACCCGCTCTTGTCTGTGTTTTCTGTGCCGCAGATTGTGTAAATACCCACAGTTCGTTGTTGAATAGGATGGCCTTTTGTTCACCTGAAAGTGTCGGTGCACTTCCCATTTTATCCCACACTAAGGAGTCCGGATCCTGCTTGTGTACTCTGATTTCAAGGGAATATTCATTTACGGTAAAGCCGTCCGGGGCATGTATTTTGAATTTCATCCCGTTTTCGGTGTTTATGGCTTTCGTAAGATTTACCGAGTCGGCTCTGTTGAATATCGTATCACCGCTGATACTATTCATTTCATCTCTTGAAGTAATCCAGCCGCTTACGGTGAACGTGTCAATCAATATGCGGTCGATAATCGTATCTGCTCCTATAGGCAATGAATCCTGGTTATAGATTTTTCTTCTTAACTGGTCTATCGTGAATTTATAATGTTTGCCGTATACCGTGTCAATGCCAAAAGCATGTACCGTTGCATCGGAACTTAGTTCTACCGTGTCGTCAGAGTCCAGGCACGAGCTTATTGCGATTGATACAAAAAGAAAACTTGCGATTATAGCTAAAAACTTTATTCTCATTTGAAAGATAGTGTTTATTTACAAGTTGCAAAAATAGGAACATTTTTTTCTATAAACAGTTTTATCGGCAAGTTTTATATAAAATTATAGATAATATGGCTGTTTTTCTCGATAAAAATGCCCTTGAATAAGGCTGTTAGCCTAATCTTGTGGCGCTGTAATGCCGGAAATTCCTGCCGAAATAAACTTCGTTGGTACAGGGCGCTTTATTGCCAATTTCAGGTGCCTTGATACCGGATAATAGCGTTAAAGGACTTTCTTCGACAAAGGCTTCATCCCATAATTCCGCATCGATAAAGGACTGTAACAGGATGTTTCCGCCTTCGACTAACAGAGATTGTAGTCCCTGCATGTACAGGTGTTTCATGATTTGCGGCAGTATATCCCGTTGGAAGTCAATGGGGATGTATTCAACGTTGGGTTGTGGCAGGCACGGTTTCTCGGTGAACACAAGTGTGCGGACATTTCCATCGAATACATGCAGCTTGGGAGACAGCCGCAACTGTCTGTCTGTTACGATTCGTACTGGCGACCGGCCTTGCCAGTTCCGTACGGTCAGGCTGGGGTTGTCCAGCTCTGCCGTACGTGTACCTACCATGATGGCACTGTGCTCTGCCCGTTTCTTATGCACAAGCATGGATGTCAGGGGGGTGGATAGAATGACCGGTTGCCCGTCCTCACGGTTCTTATCGATGTATTTGTCGGCAGACTCCGCCCATTTCAGGGTAATGTAGGGGCGATGAAGGGTATGAAACGTGATAAAACGCCGGATTAGACTTCTGCATTCATCTTCCAGCACCCCGGTGATGACTTCCCGTCCTGCATCTTTCAGCTTCCGGATTCCCCGTCCTGCTACTTTGGCAAACGGGTCCTGGCAGCCGATTACGATGCGCGGAATCTCTTTCTCTATGATAAGGTCGGCGCAGGGCGGTGTTTTTCCGTAGTGGGCACAAGGCTCCAGACTGACGTAGATTGTAGAACGCTTCAACAACGAGGGGTCTTTTACGGAGCGGATTGCATTGACTTCGGCGTGCGCCTCGCCGCAACGCACATGGTATCCCTCGCCGATAATTTTTCCGTCGCATACGATTACTGCGCCCACCATCGGGTTGGGGGCTGCATTGCATAACCCGTTTTGGGCTAACTGAATGCAGCGGCGCATGTATTTTTCTTCTTCCATACTTTGTATTACTCTTAAACTTCCACTATTTTTGCAGCCCGAAATGCCGAATGTTATGACTGTTTCCGTTTCCCATATCCGCCATGCTTTGCAGGAGAGTTACTCTGCGCAAGAAGCTGCCAATCTGTCCCGCATTGTCTGTTGCGAAATGCTGGGGCAGACTGCGGTCGATTATTACCTGGGCAAAGATATGATTTTATCCCCAAAAGAGATGCAGGATTTAGATACCATTCTTGCCCGCTTGCGTAATTTCGAGCCGATACAGTATGTGCAGGGCACTGCCCATTTTCTGGAACGCTCCTACCATGTGGCCCCCGGCGTGCTGATTCCCCGCCCGGAAACGGAGGAGCTGGTGGAGGTGATGCTGAAGGAAGTTCCGTCCGGAGCCCGTATTCTTGACATTGGGACGGGGAGCGGCTGCATTGCCATTTCTCTCTCCAAGATGCTGCCGGATGCCAAAGTGACGGCATGGGACATTTCGGACACTGCCCTCCGCATAGCCCGCCGCAATAATGAGGCATTGCAGGCATCCGTGTGTTTTGTACAGCGGGATGTGCTGGCGTATGTTCCCGGCAGCGGGGAACGGTATGATGTGATTGTCAGCAATCCGCCATACGTCACTGAATCGGAAAAGCAGGAAATGGAGCGCAATGTCTTGGACTGGGAACCTTTTTCGGCATTGTTTGTTCCGGATAATGATCCGCTGCTTTTTTACCGGCGCATTGCAGAGTTGGGCAAGAGTATGCTGGCGTCCGGCGGCAGACTTTATTTTGAGATAAACCGTGCGTTCGGGGAAGCTACGGCAACGATGCTTCGCGCACAGGGGTACACCAATCTACGGGTGTTGAAAGATATTTCCGGAAATGACCGAATAGTAATCGCAGAACGATGATAGAAATTACAGAAACAGATGCTTTAAGCCGCGTGGCTGCTTATTGCTCCACTGCGGAGCATTGCCGTGCGGAAGTTACGGAGAAGTTGCAGCGTTGGGGTATTCCCTATGATGCCATAGACCGCATAATCAACCGTTTGGAACAGGAGAAATATATTGATGAGGAACGTTTTTGCCGTGCCTTCATTCATGATAAGTACCGCTTTGCCAAATGGGGGAAGATAAAGATAGGGCAGGCGCTTCAACTGAAGAAAATTCCCCAAAGTGTATTTTACCGTTACCTGAATGAAATCGACGAGGATGAATATCTTGCCGTGCTGGATAATTTGCTGGCGGTAAAGCGCAAGAGCGTGCATGCGGAGAATGAGTACGAACTGAACAATAAACTGGTGCGTTTTGCTTTGAGCCGGGGGTTCGAAATGAAAGATATCCGCCACTGTATTACGCTTTCTGATGAAAATGACGAATTGGAATAAAATTTATCCGTATTCTTTTTTATTCTCGTCAGCTTTCTGTATTTTTGCGGCATATTTATCATAATAGTTAATTTGGCTATGAAAACTTTAGAAAGATTGTTTGCAGAGAAGTTGCTGAAGATTAAGGCGATTAAACTACAACCCGCTAACCCGTTTATCTGGGCGTCAGGATGGAAATCCCCGTTTTACTGTGATAACCGTAAGACTCTTTCATATCCTTCTCTCCGTAATTTCGTGAAAGTGGAAATTACACGTCTGATTCTGGAACGTTTCGGTCAGGTTGATGCCATTGCCGGTGTTGCTACGGGAGCTATTCCCCAGGGTGCATTGGTGGCGGATGCGTTGAACCTGCCGTTTGTATATGTACGCTCTACCCCGAAAGACCACGGTTTGGAGAACCTGATAGAAGGTGAACTTCGTCCGGGTATGAAAGTGGTGGTGGTAGAAGATTTGATTTCTACCGGCGGAAGCAGTTTGAAAGCTGTTGAAGCCATCCGTCGCGACGGATGCGAAGTAATCGGTATGGTTGCCGCTTACACATATGGATTCCCCATTGCAGAAAAAGCATTCAAGGATGCAAAAGTTCCTTTGGTGACATTGACCAATTACGAAGCAGTGATGGAAGTTGCCCTTCGCACCGGTTACATCGAAGAGGAAGATGTGCCTACGCTGAACGAATGGCGTAAAGACCCCGCGCATTGGGAAGCCGGAAAATAAGACTTATTTTACATAATGATAGATTATGACAAAAGAACCATTCGGATAGTTGCTGTCCGGATAGTTCTTTTTGTCTTTTAAAGACCATTGTATTATGACTAAATTTGAAAGTGCGGTAAAGGTGATACCTGCTTCGCAAAAAGCTGTTTATGAGAAGCTTTCAGACCTTAGCAATTTGGAGAAAGTGAAAGACCGCCTGCCGCAGGACAAAGTGAAGAATTTGAGTTTCGATGCGGAAACATTGTCGATAGAAGTACCGCCGGTTGGGAAAATAGTATTACAGATTGTAGAGAAAGAGCCTTGCAAGTGCATCAAGTTTGCAACAACCACCTCGCCTCTGCCCTTTAACCTGTGGATACAGATAGTGCCCGTTACGGAGACGGAATGTAAAATGAAGCTTACCATCGGAATGGAGTTGAATCCGTTTATGAAAACCATGGTGCAGAAACCTTTGCAGGAAGGATTGGAGAAAATGGCGGAAACTTTGTCGCTGATTAATTATTAATTACTAAATCTTATGGCTCAGAAACTTTGGGAAAAGTCCGTTCAGGTAAATAAGGATATAGAGCGTTTTACGGTGGGACGTGACCGTGAGATGGATCTTTATCTGGCAAAGCATGATGTGTTGGGTTCCATGGCACATATCACGATGCTGGAAAGTATCGGTTTGCTGACAAAAGAAGAATTGTCCCTGCTGCTTGCGGAGTTGAAGAATATCTACGCAACTGCTGAGAGCGGGGAGTTTGTGATAGAAGAGGGGGTAGAGGATGTTCACTCTCAGGTGGAATTGATGCTGACCCGTAAATTGGGTGATGTAGGAAAGAAAATTCATAGCGGACGTTCCCGTAATGACCAGGTGCTGCTCGACTTAAAGCTCTTTACCCGTGCGGAGATAAGGGACATAGCCGAGGCTGTAGAACAGCTTTTCCATGTGCTCGTCATGCAGAGCGAACGTTATAAAGATGTATTGATGCCGGGTTATACCCACTTGCAGATAGCGATGCCGTCGTCGTTCGGACTGTGGTTTGGCGCTTATGCCGAGAGTCTGGTGGATGATATGCTGTTTTTGCAAGCCGCCTTTAAAATGTGCAACCGCAATCCGTTGGGTTCTGCTGCCGGATATGGCTCGTCTTTCCCTTTGAACCGTACAATGACTACCCGGCTGTTGGGCTTCGATTCATTGAATTATAATGTGGTGTATGCCCAGATGGGGCGTGGTAAGATGGAGCGTAACGTGGCTTTTGCGCTGGCAAGCATTGCGGGCACCGTTTCCAAGCTTGCGTTCGATGCCTGTATGTTCAACAGCCAGAACTTCGGATTTGTGAAACTGCCCGATGACTGTACTACCGGTTCGAGCATAATGCCGCATAAGAAGAATCCGGATGTGTTTGAGCTGACACGTGCCAAATGCAACAAACTGCAATCATTGCCCCAGCAGATAATGATGATAGCCAATAACCTGCCTTCCGGGTATTTCCGCGATTTGCAGATTATTAAGGAAGTATTCCTGCCTGCTTTCCGGGAGTTGAAGGATTGTTTGCAGATGACGACCTATATTATGAATGAAATCAAAGTGAACGAACATATTCTGGATGACGATAAGTACCTGCTTATTTTCAGCGTGGAAGAGGTAAACCGTCTGGTGCGCGAAGGCATGCCGTTCCGAGATGCTTATAAGAAGGTCGGTCTGGACATTGAGGCTGGCAATTTCTCTCATGACAAGACAGTGCATCATACGCACGAAGGCAGTATCGGCAACCTCTGCAATGATGAAATATCCGGTTTGATGCAGAAAGTTGTGGACGGCTTTAATTTTGAGGTAATGGAACAGGCCGAAAAAACGTTGCTCGGCCGGTAATCATAATTGATTAACTGCTTGTGGTGTACGATGTTGGCTTTCTCTGTTTAGGGTATAAACGTATTAATGACAGTCTGGTTAATATCGTACATCCCTATTTATTTAACTTTTTTCCGGTAAAAAGTTTGGCTGTAACGTAGAAACTGTTTATCTTTGCACCCGTTCTCCAGAAACCTGCGGAAATAGCTCAGTTGGTAGAGCATAACCTTGCCAAGGTTAGGGTCGCGAGTTCGAGTCTCGTTTTCCGCTCTCCTTTTTTGAGGATGCTCGAATGGTGGAATGGTAGACACGAAGGACTTAAAATCCTTTGGCCAGTAATGGCTGTGCGGGTTCAAGTCCCGCTTCGAGTACAAATTGGAATGCTAATTGCTTTATTGTTAAGTGATTAGCGTTTTTCTTTTATAGCTTTTGGCGTGTTTTTGGCGTGATATTCTTTGAATGTGGTCTTTGGGAATAAAAAAAGGCTGCTCCCCACACTTGGAAAGCAACCTCTCATTTGCGTTTTAAAACACCGTTATGGCATTTCAGTGGCAAAGGTAAATAATTTTAAATCACCCATACAACTTTACATATTGAAAAATATCAAAAACAGAACAAAGGTGGGAGTTATCCCGCCTTATACAATCATTTCCTGGTTATTATACTCATGTGTGGGTATTTGGTTTCATGAATTGTCGGCTTCTTGGGCTTTTCTCCTTTGAGTTCTGCAAGTTCCGCCTTGACTTCCTTAAGTTCGTTCAATAAATCCGTATATCCTTCCGTCAATCGGAGGATGTGTTGCATCATTGCTGTGCTGATTTCCATAATAGATGAATATTTGTTTTAGTCGTTATTCCTGCCATCTGCCCGCCAGCCCTATTGCTGGCGGGACATCTAATGTGAAACGTTGGTCAAAACCTCAACGTGCGTCTATGCTTGTTTATGTGGCAATGCATTTCTTAATCTTTTCTTCATTTCAGCTATTGACCTATCCAAAGAAGCAATCATCATTTCATAATCTTTGTGTGATGCAGCTACGTTATCTACTATCACATTACCAAGTTCTTCAATAGAGGCGCAAATGTTGCCTACAAGTTGTCTATTTTCTTCCATGATATAATGTATTAAGTTAATCACCTACGTAATGAGAACCGAAACGCCCTTTGCTGTTATTGGTATAGTAAGCGGATGTCGGGATTGATAAATCATCATAAGCGCTGCGTCTTGCAGGTTCGGCTAAAGAAGCTTCCATCGCTTCTTTTCCTGCGTTTATTGCTTTCTCATCAGACACACGCTTCTTTTCGTTAACCCAAGCAAGTTTAAGACAGTCCGCCCAATTCTTTACTCCATGAGTGAGAGAATACAGTTTCATGTACTTCTTAATCTGATGGGCTTCTTTCATTATCTTGCTTAAGTTGTAGCGTTTCATAATCGTTGTTCTTTATTGTTTAACTTTGATGATGCAAAGGTGATATTTTCGTACCACATAACCAAATAAAAGTGTTATTATAGTACATCTTTTAACTTTAATTAGTGATACGATAATGCCACATGTTTAATATTAATGTATCTTTGCAGAAACAAAACTTATGAAGTATGATTGAGCAACTAAAAATTAAAGAAGCCATCAAAGAGCATGGCACATCAATTAATGAAGTCGCTGAAAAGATGGGAATTTCCCGTTTTACTCTTAGCACTCATGTAAATGGTAATCCATCTACGGAAATTCTTTTAAGGATTGCGGATGCTATCGGTTGCCCGATAACAGACCTTTTCGAGCAACCAAAGAAAGACGGTCTTTCTCTCACCTGTCCCCACTGTGGTAAAAATATTAATATCAAAGTAGAATAAATATGACTACAAATGAAATAGATAAGCTGAGCCTTGAAAAAGCCCACGCCTTGTTTGATACCGGGGATATAGACCGCATCGAAGTGGGAACGGTCAAAGGTTTGTGCGACATACACTTCTATCTGTTCAGTGGCTTGTATAGCTTTGCCGGAAAGATACGTACTTTGAACATTGCAAAAGGGAATTTCCGCTTTGCCAACTGCATGTACCTTGAAGTAATGCTTCCGGTTATAGAGAAGATGCCGGAAACAACATTTGAAGAAATCATTGCCAAATACGTTGAAATGAATGTAGCACACCCGTTTATGGAAGGCAATGGCAGAGCCACTCGCATTTGGCTTGACATGATATTGAAGAAGCGGTTGCAAAAGGTTATAGACTGGCAGAATGTAGATAAGGTTCTGTATTTGCAAGCAATGGAAAGAAGTCCTATCAATGATTTGGAATTACGTACATTATTACATCAAGGGTTGACTGATAAGGTGGATGATAGAGAAGTAATATTTAAGGGTATTACCCAATCATATTATTATGAGGGGTACGAGCCTTAGGAATGATAGGGTATTTTTCCCTTATCGTAATACGCTCATGTCACAACGGGTATCTCAACAAGGACGTAACAGTACGTGACACCATGCCAAAGTAAACACAGTTTTACAGTAAATTCCGCAAAAAACCGATGATGTGATGAAAGGAAGGGGCGAAGCTTTAACGGGCATTTGCTCTTTTTTTGTGCTGTTGCGTATTCAATGTATTAAACATGATGTCTGCAAAATCTGTATGCCGGGAAAGTGTCCATCTTATTAGATTATACCCTTGCTCTGCATTGATTATTAGACGGTGCAGAAAAAAGTACAAGTATCAATCATGCCGGTAACAGGCGCATTGTGGAAAGATGTACCGCCCCACTTCTGTAAATGTCGGAGTGTCCTATTGCCCTGTCTCACTTTTGTGATTGGGGCCATGAACCGTTTTGGGGCTGTGGTTTCTTTGGAGTTTACAAAAGCGGGAAAAGCCGTCTTATGAAACCTTTAGCTTAATAGGCTGATGGTCGCAACTTCACATTGTAGTCCGGAAATGAGATAAGAAAATTATCATTCGTTTTGTTCTCGCTTTATTTAAGCCGCTTTTAGGGGGCATCGAACATCGCCAACAATAAAATAAATAATAGCTAAAAGCGGCTATTTTACCCTTACCGTAATCTTACCGTTGTTTTATTTCTATCCTCGCCGTAATATCGTCCTGATTTGGTACTCCGATTGCCTCAACAATAGTAAACTGATACAGATAAATGAGAATGAAAAAGGGCATCGGCATAACCGACACCCTCTAACGTCCAAAAGTGGGTAACGTGCATCTTCACACGTTTTTCTATATTTATCCCTTTGGGTTTCCTTTGGGTTATTTAGACTGTTTATAAATAAAACGTTTAATTGAATAATATCGGATTTATACCTACAAATGTAAATTCACCATTAGGGCTTGCCCTTATCCATTCCGGGACACCTCCAAACATTTCATAGAACTTTGCTTGCCCGATAGTCTTTTCTGCCATGTCTGAAACGGACTTGTAGCCGTTGGCGATGGCAAAGTACTTATCTACTTTAATCTCTATAATTCCGCTGCCTTCTTTCCATAAGCGGAAAGTAATAGGCATTCCTTGAAACTCCCACTGCACAATATCGTAGTGGTCTGTCTGTTCTATAATCTTTTTGTACTCCATATCTTTAATTATTAAAAAGTTGTTTCTGTTCGTTTACTTCCAGTAGGGCAAATTCTATACGGGGGTGATACTTATCCAAATGCTTTTCCGCTTCTATTTGGAAGCAAAGATTATCATCTGTTATTGCGCCTACCATTTGCAGACAGTCAAGCAATGTTTTTAGCGAGTTATCCAAATCAAATTTGACCGAGCTATGCCACACCCGGACAAACAGCCGAAAACGGGTTGCAATGCGCCTGTTCCGGTACATCTTGCACTGTTCTATGAAAGAGTGCTCATAAGCCCGGATTACTTCATCTTTGATTATTCGTTTTTTCCCGAATTTACCCGGTACGGCTTGGTAATGATTAGCCTTTGCGACTATCTGACCGTGTATTACTTCTACTTCCATAGCATCAAAGATTAATTGTTGCACGTTCTTTCGGCATTTCCAGTTCTGCTAACCATTGGCAAACATCGCCTACTGTAGTGGGCCTTTCTAATGGCTTACGTTCCTGCAAAATAAGGTCGGCAATGTCTCGTTTGCTACCTATATCCTCATCTTTTGCCCAATCCGACAAACTTATGTTCCGGCAATAATCGAGTTTCTTTATTTTCTCGTTCCACTCTGCTACCGCATCAGCATCCGCGTACACAATCACATCACGTCCAGCCAACGCCTTGCATCTTTCCGGTGTAAGACCTTGTTTCCCACCACATGACACCCAAACGAAGGCGGGGAATACAATAGAGGCGATAATAGCGGCTTTTTCGCTTTCAGTTAGGCAAACAATATCTTTAGGTCTTTTTGGTAGAAGGTGCTCACCAAACAGACATTGCCGTAAATGAAAGTCAGATGCTTGCTTCCCTTGTTTCTTCATCAAACGAGCGTGAAGCCAGTCTATGGCATCTATTTTCCCTTTAACGCGGTGCCCATCTGTATCGTAATTCATAACTTTACCAGTGTGACACATTGATAACTTGTCTATTTGTGGAAAGATAATTTCACGCTTTTTTGTGCTTCCTAAATGATAATCGGCTGTAATCTTGTTTAGAGCCTCATCCGTGAAGTATTTCCGTAGGTAGTCCATTAATGTATTGTTGGTGCTTTCACTTTGTTGTATCAAAGAAAAAGGTATGTAGTCCGTCTTTTCTTCTTTCTTCGGTTGAGGCGTTGGCGTGGGTCTGAACTCCTTACGCTCTGTCGGGTTCTCATCAAAGTACATCTTAGGGGTTTTCTCATATCCACATGAATTACGATGTTCACACCTTCCAACATCTTCAGCAAGCGGATTTCCTGCCGCATCCACATAAAGAGTAAAACAAAATTTCCTTCCACAAGCCGGGCACGTATGGCGGCTGTTTCGCCCGGTGTATTTCTGCAAGCTGTATGTATATTCCATATCAATAAAATCTTTTTGGGTTTAAAAATGGGTTCATGGGTTCAAGTGGGTTCAAATTGGGTTCACTGACCCCGAGAGTGTGGATGGGTTCATGGGTTCACGCCTAAATATAAAGGCGTGACCCTTGACCCCACTTTCTACGGCTGCCCTGGGTTCAATGTATATTTACCGTCTGACCCCACTTTTATAAAGCCGTTTTTCTTCGCTTCTGATATTCTTCGTTTGGCAGTACTTTCGCTTATCGCATCTTCCAAAGCATAAGCGGAAACAAGCTCACGAAATCCATAATTAGGCAATTTGTCAAAGCAAAGTTTTAAAACCGCCTGAATGTCTGCCACACGTGCAGCGTTTGCGGTTGTACCTGTTGTTTCTTCCATGCAAAAGTCACCGTTAGCATCAATGGAGAAAGCGAAGTCTGCACACGGTATATTTCGGCTGTCGGTACAAGTAACAAGAAACTTTCCGTCCTTCTTTGATACTTCAAAGCAATCGGTTAGTTTATTGAGAAGCTCCGTTCCTAAGTGCCCTCTCATATTACCATCTTCTTTTGATTTATTTTGATGAAGCACCGAAGCTATTGTACAACCATATTCAGCAGTTAAAGATAGTAGCCATTGGATAAGCTCGTTACTTTGTTCAAGGCTGTTAAAGTCCTGCAGCAAATCACGTACACCGTCAATGAAAATAATATCGGGTTTTTCCTCTTTGATGGCATCCTCTATTGTCTGCCTGCGTTCCTCAATGGTTAAGGGGCGCAGAAAGAACGGAAGAAAGCGTACATCATTCTTATCGGTCGGAAGTTCGGCAAATTTTAAGGCTCTCTGACAGCATTTCTTTAGGCTTGCTTGTGATTGTTCCGTATCGAACAGTAAAACTTTGCAGGTAGGCTGTAATGGCTTAATCTCGCCTTTTGAAATACCTGCAAGCATTACGGAAATAAGAATATATTCCCATTGGCTTTTCCCTTGTTTAGCACGCCCTTTAATTCCAATAAGTTCACCTGCCGGGATTGATGGAATATTGCCGATACTAAACAAAAACTTTGGTTCATTGATTGGCTGAGATAAGTCCAGAACATGATTTTTATACTTAAATCTATCCTCTGTTATTTTCGCTTTGAACTTGGTTTGTTCTGCGGATAGTTCTTGTAGTACATTTACCCCCATAGTTAACCCTCCTCAAATAGATTAAATTGCGTCCCCTGCGGTTTACGTTGCCACTTTTGAGGGTCTGCTGAATAATGCTTTGCCTTAAACTTGGTTCTTCTGTCACGGGCAATATAAATAGCTTGCAATAAGCCCATGTTCTCCAAATCCCGGACATACCAAGTGATGCAGTTGCGAAGTATACCAGTGGCAAAGAAACAATCAAGTGTTGTACCTACCGTATAGCGAAAATAGTCAAGGACTTTGCACAAGTCATTAGGATTGTGTACCTTTGTGGTGGTGTTGGGGGCGGTCTTCGGATCGCCTTTTTTCTTTTCTTCCATAGCTTAGCCCTCCATGCAACATCTAATGTCTGACAATTTGTATCGAGATTTGTTCCCCCATTTTACTGGTACTAAATATCCCTGTTTTGCCCAACGCCATAATGTAGATTTATCAACATCTAACATTTTTGCGGTTTCGTTAGGTGTTTTGTATTCTTCTTGTAGAATGGGAAAACTTTCTTCTTTTTGCTCTGCATTCCATTGCAAGAACGCTTCTTTAAGGTCAAGTGCATTGATTACTAATTGTACATTTGATCCACTCCTTAAAATTTCATTGATATTCATAAATTAAAGTGTTGAATGTGTCTGCTTTCGTAGGGTATCAACCTTTAAAGCATCCACGAGTTAGATACATAGCTCGTGTTGTTTGACATTGCAAATTTCAGAAATGATAAACTGAATAAAGAAAAAGGGACTTTAAGAAATGAACAAAGCCGCTCATAAAGAACGGCTTATACTTTTTTTTAGGGGATTAACAGAGGAGACTTTCAGGGGACTTTAGGGGGTTATAGGTAATTAAAACTCTTCTTGAATTCATCGCCTATATTTAAATTACTTGGCTTGTAATTTGCATTGTATTTACACCCTACTAAATCACAGAATATGCTATACCATTGTTTAAAAGTTTTGGGGCGCATAGTCTTTATTAGCTTGCCACTATCGTAGATTAAATATGCTATTCGTGCGAAGTCTTTATCGTTCCGGTCTATTTCCAAATCAGGTAGTAAGTACTCTGTAAAATAATTGATTTTTGTAGAACTGTTTCCTCCGCCTTTAAATGTTAATGTAAAATATTCCTTTAAGTTATCTTCATCTAAAACTCTTTCCTTTTTTATAGATTCGTCTTTGTGGGGTGATGGATTATCCAACGTCTTAAGCCGTTCTATCATTTCTACAATCATACGGCTATCATAGCTCAAAGTATCTAATATAGAATGCAACCTTATTGTGTATTCTCTTCCGTCTTCTTCTCCCATCTTTTCAATAAAAAACTTCTCTCTCAGTCCACCGTCACCCAACAAATCTGTATCACATATTGACGTTTCCACTAAATACCCGTTTAACCTCATTTCTATAAAATCAATTCGTCTTTTGAGTTGCTCTGTGTCTGGGTAATCATTCGTCAATTCACTTTCTATTGATTTAGGCAAGAAGCTTTGTACATTCCCTTGTAGCTGTTTTATGCTTTCCAATCCATCAATATTATAGTTTCTTACTTTATAAGTTTCATACAGGGTTATGGCCTCATCGGCTAAGGAAATAAAGATATCTACCGAACTTTCATCTTTTGATGTATATTCATTCGTTTGGATTGCTTGTTTATTTTGGAAATAATCTGCTATTTTAAAAAACTCTTTGCAGCTATAATCTAAAGAACGAAAATAGCCGGTTACTCCGTCCCATCGTGGTGAGGCTTTCCCATCGCTTAAAATCCAGTAGGGATTGTTTCCGGTTTGATAATATGCTATCAGTTCCGGAAGTAATGAACACTGTTTTTCTTTATTTTTGTATAATTGTCTATATTTCTTCATTCCTTCAAGCATTTCCATTACAAATAAGTCAGGAACGCTTTTTTTCATTTCATTGTTTATTAAAAAAGAGAGTTCTTCGTGATAAACACTAAAATCAAGCGATAAAGAGTGTACGCCACTTAACAACATGGAAGTGCGAAAATCAGGTCGGCTTACATATCCAAATATTTTTTTTTGAACAAATGACGGAACTATGTTTTGCTTGAAGTCTATCTGATTAATATCTCCCTTGCCTATAAATTCCCATATTTCATAGTCTATATTCTCTAAGCCGGTATTTATCGCATTTAGCTGGTAGGAATATTCTTGCGGTGTTCGCATTGGCTTATAAGTTTTCATAATATTTTGTAAGGAGTAGCGGTTTTTTATTTTTCATTTCTTCTTTCTTGTATTGCTACATAGCCGATTTTATTGCAATTAGGTAGTTTCTTTTTCTTTTCTGCTAATTCTGTAAGAGCCAAATAAATATCGTCAAGTTCCTTGCGGGTGTCCTCTGATAGGTCGGCTGCTAAGGTGTCTTCGCTGCTTTCCTCTAATTCTTTGACACGTTGCTTTAAGTCCTCTATTTCCTGCGTTGGATTGTTTGCTGATAAGAGGTATTGCCGTACTGCTACAAAGGCTCGCATAATACCTATGTTTACTTGTATAGCTATTTTGGAGGTTAGCACAGAACTAAGCATTGCTACTCCAAGTTCCGTAAACGCATACGGATTTCGTCTTAGTCCCATCTTTATAGAATTGGTGGTCACAATCTGTGACTTCCAATTCTGCGTTTCTTCTGTGGTAAGTTGAAACATAAAGTCTTCGGGAAAACGTTCTATATTACGCTTTACAGCTTGGTTTAGAGCCTTTGTTTGCACTCCATACATTTCAGCTAAATCACGGTCAATCATTACTTTCTGACCTCTTATCTCGTAGATTTTGTTTTGGATTACTGCTATTTCCATGATAATATCGGTGGTGTTAAAAAATCAATAATGTATCTTCAAGCTCTCAAATTGTGACCTTGAATTTTAATCAATGAGTGAAACTACTTTTTTCTTTGTGTCCTTATCAATGACTCTATATCGGGCAAAAGCTTTGCTTCCCTCTGCGTGTCCGCTCATGGATGCAATCAAATTAGGGTCTTGTATTTTCTGATACAGATTGCCGACAAAGCATCTTCGTGCCATGTGAGATGAGGCTACTTTATTGATAGGTCGCTGAACTTCTTCCCCGGTAATGCTATCCACTACCGTAACATTACGAGTAACACCGCATACGGTGAATATCTCTTTGATAGCATCATTGTACTTCTGTGAGCTGATAAAAGGCAGGATAAGCCCTTTCTTCGTATTCCCTTTGTAGCGGTTAAGTATTTCCATTGCTCTGTTGTTAAGGGGTACGCTGACCGTCTTTTGGTTTTCCCCTTTTGTTTTGGTAGGAATGTATTCCACCGTCCCATCAATGATGTTGCTTTCGGTAAGCCTCATCAAATCAGACACACGGCAACCGATGCAACATTGAAAAATAAAAATATCTCTTTGGGTAGCCAATGCAGGACGAGCGGATAAATCAAAGTCGGCTATTTGATTACGTTCCTCCAGCGTAATGTAATAGGGTGTGCCGTACTTTTCCGATGTTACACCCTCATAGCTCTTAAATGGGTCATTTGCGGTCTTTCCCTTTTCAATTGCCCAATTATAGAACGCTTTTAATTTGTTGAATAAGGCACAAATTGTATTGTTCCCTCTTGGTTGAGGCTTCGGGCTTTTACGCTTGGTGTCGGTATTTGCAGGGAACTTTGCAAAGATATTGGGGTATTCCTCTAACAAAGTATGTTCATTTCTTAAATAGCTTTCGATGTCCTCTAAGGTTTCTTTATCCATTGTATCAATATCCAAAGCGAAGCCTTTGCGCTTACAGTCTGATAAGCGGATAAAGTATTCATAGCGGTGCAATGCTCGTACCAATACATCAAAGTTCTTTTTCCATACGTCTGACTTGTCACCCTCACGCTTACCGTTCACTTTCTTCTTGGCATTATCCCGAAAGTCGTTCATGCAGTCGAAGAAAGAGGGTTTATTTGGTTGCTCGTCTTTTGGAATATATTTTTCAGGATGGTGGAATTTATCAATAATCATTTGTAGCCAATCACTTGATACTGCATCTTTATCTGCGATTTCATAACTTTCAAGGATGATTTGTTTTAATTCTTCAATCTTCTTTTTGGCATTGTCGTGATAGGTCTTATCTTCTGATGCTATTCTATTCCGAACAAACACATCACCACGTTCAAAAACTACATATCCATTTTTTACAGCTTCTTTCATTGTTACGGAAGTAGCCTTGTCAGGGACACTTACACCGTTTAAAAAGGTTCTCTTTCTGTCAATGAAATATTCAAAGTGTTCAGCTGTAACATAAACTCCACTTTTGGCACGAAGATTTAGTTTGCTACCTTGAAACAGGCGAAGAAGAATTTCACTGCGCCCTGTTTCCTTTTGGATTTTCGGGGATAATCTTAGTTCTATTGTTGCCATAATACCTTATGTTTTAAAACGCATTGCAAAGATATAAAACAATCACGCCAAATCTAAACTTTTGGCGTGTTTTTGGCGTGATAATTGCAATTTACTAAGATTTTATGCAATCAGCCTCAACTTTTCAAAAATATAAATAACTGATAATCATTTGAATTATAATGAGGTTTATTTTATGATATTTTATACTTGATAATCCCGCTTCGAGTACTCATCTAAGGCTTTGTAAATCATTGATTTATGAAGCTTTTTTTATACTCTTTATCTAAATCGGAAATCTTATTTTTTTTCGGACCGCTCTGTTTTTCAGCAAAAATAGAGTCGCATTTTACCTTGAATTATGCCGCTCATGTAAGCCAAGATGTAAACCGAAAAAGTATATACGTTAGCTGTTCCAGTTGGAATCCCCTGTAAGAAATATCGTTGTCCATAATGTATTATGTCGTAAAGGAGCATTGTAAATGCAGCTGTATATCAGCAAAAACCTCGTTTTGCAATTGCGGGCTCTACGGTTGCCAATTGCGGGCCGTACAGCCCGCAGATGGAAACTGTATGGTTCGCAGCTGCAAAACGGAATTTATCAAGAGCTATGACGGCATAATATAAGGTGCAACGCAAGAAAAAGAACAAGGAGAAAGTGTATTTTCCTTGTGCATTTTGGGGTGAAATGTAAGGGGTTGGGATACTTTTTTTCCCTTAATATGGGCAAAATGCCGCAAAATATGATGAGATGTGTATTATTGGGTAAAGTGACAGATAATTAAATAGTTATAGAAGATGAAATGCTGAAAAAGCGGATATTTTAGTGATGACCGATAGTTTCTCGTCACCGGTTGTCACACTTCTCGTCACCTCTGTATCGCCCTCTGGTAAAGGGATACGGGTAATAGGTGACGAGTGACGACCAAAAAACAGTTTTCTTTATTTCAATATCAGTTCATAACCTGCTACATTCAGCCATTCTCCGGACTGCATTCCTACCACCTTTCCTAAAGTGGGAAACCGATGTGAAGCCGGGGACGCCTGTTATTAAACCGATACCCTATACCCAGCATCAGATAGTTGGGCTCGTGGAAATCTTTCAGGTTGTAGCCGACATGCAGGAATGTGTCGCGGGTCATATCTATTTTGAGCGCTAAGATTTGATAGAATGATTGCAAGTCGCCCCCGCCATGCAGGATATTGGCTCCGAAACCTATGCCGACGGTAAAGTAGGGCATTACCCATTCTCCGCGTGCCGATACACCCAGAGAGAGTTGTTTGCGAAGCGGGGGAGTGCCGAATGCCTCTTCCTCGCTGGCACCGTCGAGCTGGGTAGCGTAATCCTTTGTATAAATGTTGGCGCTGGCATCATAGACACCATCCAGGGATACTCCTGCACGGAATTTATATCCGAAGTTATACATCGGAGCGAAACAGAACCCGGCTACGCCGTATTTGCCGGGAGCGGGGACTTGTCCGCCGGGAACGTCTACGGCTTTCCGTCTCCACGAACCGAACAGCATAAGGTCATAGCTGACATGCCGGGGGAATGCCGGAACCGGAATTTGCTGCAACGGTTGCAAGGTTTTGTCAATGTCCCGGTTGAAATTATATGCCACTCCGATTTTAAAATCTATCGTGTTCAGTCCGGTGTTGGGGTACCGGGTATTGCCGTTGGAGAAATGTACTGCCGTTGCGCCGATATTGAGGTCGAACTGCGGGGAAAGTATCCAGCTCAGGTGAATGCCTGCGCTGAGATAGGCGTTTACTTTGCTTCCCATTACAGTATTGTTGGGATTGCTGAGATAGTCATACGGCTTCCAGCCGAAAGATGCGCCGAACCCCCATTCGTAGTTAAGAGACAAGCGGGGAGTGATTCCGGTGATGCGGGCGCCTTGGAAGGCGTAGAGGGCAACGGGAGTTCCCATTTCCCTGTGGTTGCCGAAATCGAAATAGCCCAATCCTATTCCCTGATAGGAACTTCCGTATACCCGGTCGGCGGCAGTACCCGGTGGCAGCCGGAATGAGTACTTCAAGTGGGCGGAGCAAGCAGACCTCATTATTTTGCGCATATCGTTTTCACCCCGCAGAAAGGAGCTGGTGGGGAAAATATATCCCGCCCGGCCTTCAATGCCGAGACGGTGGATATAAGCATCTTGTGCGCATATATTATCGGACAGAAACAGTATAATCATTAAGAGAAGCATATCTCTTCCGGTCCGCATTTTACTATTCATGATGTCGTGGCGTTCTCTGAATCTTGTGCAAATATAATCCTTTTATCCTTTTATTTGCATGAAAATCTTATATTTGCAAGGTTAATAATTCATCATCTATGTTATTCAAGAAATATGCTGGTCAATCGGAATAACAGTGGAATTTCCGGTGGCTTCCTTATTCGTTGACTATTCGACGGACTGAACTTATCCGGGGTGCTTATGGACAGGGTATATTCCTGTTACATGGAAACGGAGTTCTCGCTCTTTCCTCGTATGGCGGCATTGGCCGAGAATGTGTGGTTGCCGGCAGAGAAGAGTTTGCAGGATATAGTACGGAAGCGGTAGTCTTTATTCCAAAGAACAGGACAGCGGTTGTATCAATTACAGAATGACAGATAATACGTCAGTCATCATTTTGATACAACCGCTGTCTCTTTTACAAGCCATCTACGCTTCTGCTTATTCCGAAGCGGTTATTTCTCGTCATTCTTCCGGATTTCCACACGGCGTATCTTACCGCTGATGGTCTTGGGAAGTTCGTCAACGAACTCTATGACACGGGGGTATTTGTAAGGAGCGGTCACTTTCTTTACGTGGTTCTGCAACTCCTTGACCAGTTCCTCGCCGGCGCGGTTCTTATAGTCTTTGGACAGTACGATGGTGGCTTTCACCACTTGTCCCCGTATTTCATCGGGAACTCCGGTGATGGCACATTCTATAACTGCGGGATGCGTCATCAGGGCGCTTTCCACTTCGAACGGGCCGATGCGGTAACCGCTGCTCTTGATAACGTCGTCGGCGCGGCCTACAAACCAGAGGTAGCCGTCCTCGTCCTTCCAGGCAACGTCACCGGTGTAATAGATGTTGTCGTGCCATGCTTCGCGGGTGCGGTTGGCGTCGCGGTAATATTCCTTGAACAGACCGAGCGGCTTGCCTTTGTCGGTACGGATTACAATCTGTCCTTGTTCACCGGCCTCTACCGAACGGCCGTCATGGTCTATCAGGTCTACGTCGTATTGGGGATTGGGTAATCCCATGCTGCCCGGTTTGGGCTGCATCCACGGCATGGTGGCTACGGTAAGGGTGGTTTCGGTCTGTCCGAAACCTTCCATGAGGCTGATGCCTGTCAGTTTCTTGAATGTATCGAATACGGCGGGGTTCAACGCTTCTCCGGCAATGGTGCAATACTGCAATGAAGAGAGGTCGTACTTCGTCAGGTCTTCGTGAATCAGGAACCGGAAGATGGTAGGCGGTGCACAAAGCGAGGTGACGTGATAGTCCTGTATCTTTGTCAGAATATCGGCAGGAGTGAATTTCTCGTGGTCGTATACAAAGATGTTGGCTCCGGCTATCCATTGTCCGTACAGCTTGCCCCATACGGCTTTACCCCAGCCCGTATCGGCAATGGTGAGGTGCAGGCTGTTTTCGTGCAGGTTGTGCCAGAAACTTCCGGTAACGATGTGCCCCAACGGATACGTGAAGTCGTGCGCCACCATTTTGGGTTCGCCGGTAGTGCCGCTGGTGAAGTACATCAAGGAAATATCGTCGTTGCTGTTGAGATGCTCCGGCCGTGCGAAAGGGGCGGCATCGGCAATGCCTTTGTGGAAGTCCTCAAAACCTTCGGCTATCTCCGGGCCTACGCTGACCAGCTTCTTCACACTCGGAGAGTCGGGCATGGCAGCCGTGATGTGGTCGGTAATGACGCTTTCGCCGGCACAGACAATCATCTTGATGTCTGCGGCATTGCAGCGGTATACAATATCTTTCTTGGTAAGCAGGTGTGTGGCGGGGATAACGACGGCTCCCAGCTTATGCAGCGCGATGATGCTGAACCAGAACTCATAGCGGCGTTTCAGAATGAGCATTACCATATCGCCGTGGCCGATGCCGAGGCTCTGGAAATAGGAAGCCGTCATGTCCGTATAGCGTTTCATGTCGGCAAATGAGAACTGGATGTGCTCGCCCTTGTCATTGGTCCAGAGCAGTGCGGGCTTGTCGGGATGTTCGGCCGCCCAGGCATCCACTACGTCATAACCGAAATTGAAATTCTCCGGTACGTTAATCTTTAAATTCTTGATGAAGTCCTCTTGAGATGTAAAGGACGTTTGCGATAAAAATCTTTCTACCATAACTTTTGGAATTTCTTCATTCTCCGTTCTTCTATGTGTTGTTACATGATTACGGCAAGGAAACGTACTTTCTTTCCGTCCAGCGCTTTCATGCCATGAGGCAGTTTGGAGTTGAAATACAAACTGTCTCCTTCGTTTAAAATCAAGTCTTTGCCGTCGATGCTCAGCATCATGCGGCCTTCCAGTACAAGGTTGAATTCCTGTCCGGAGTGACTGTTGTAGTGTATCGGCTCGTTATCCGGCTTGGGTTCGACGGTGACGATGAACGGGTCGGCGTTGCGGTTCATGAAACCGGCAGCCAGTGACTGGTATTTATAGGCTTTTGTACGCTCGATGCTGGTTCCCTTGCCGGCACGGGTAAGGAAGTAGCTGCTCATCTTCGGCTCTTCGCCGAACATCAGGGCATCCAGTGCGATGCCGTAACGGCGGGCTATCTTTTGCAGCATGCTTACGGAGATGTCGAATTCTCCCGTTTCGGCAAGACGGTACTCTTCTGCCGGGATGTCGCAATCGCGGGCGATGTCTTCGGCATTCAATTCCAATACGTCGCGCAGTCCGCGCAGGCGTTCGGCTATTTGTTTAATCTGTTCGTCCATGTGGTTTTTATTAAGTGGATTAGTACGGTTATTTACTTGCTTTTATGGCATTGATAATGGCGGAAGAGAATCCCTGATGTTCCAGCTCGTTGATACCCTTGATTGTAATTCCGCCGGGAGTGCATACCTTGTCAATCTCTATGGCGGGATGCGTGTCGTTGTTCAGAATCAGTTCGGCGGCGCCTTTTACCGACTGGGCTATCATGCGCATGCCGTCCTTGGGGTAAACGCCCAGTTCTATTCCGGCCTGCATGGCTGCCTGGATATACTTCAGTACATAAGCGATGCCGCAGGAAGTCATGGCGGTGGTTGCCGCTATCTTATCTTCGGGAATCAGCATGGCAAGTCCCATCTGGTTGAAGATGTCGAGCAAAAGCTGTTCCTGTTCCTTGCTGGCGTTACGGCTTGCAATGAGCGTCATGCTTTCCATCTCGCTGATGGCGGTGTTGGGGATGAGGCGGAACATGGTCATCTCCTTGTCTGCCACGTAGTGTGCCAGTTCTTCGAAAGGGATGCCGGCAGCTACGGAGATAAGTATCTGCTTGCTTTTCAGCTTGAGTTCGCTTACCACCGGTTTTATCAGCCACGGTTTGACGGCGAGTATGATGAGCTCGGCGCCGGTAACGGCTTCCTGATTGTCGCGTGTGGTTTGCAAAGCGGGGAATTCAGCCTTTAACGCATCCAGTTTGCCTTGCGTGGGATTAGAAACAATGATGTCGCTGGCGGGGATGATGGTTCCTTTTGCCAGACCGCGGGCGATGGAGCCGCCCATATTTCCTGCACCGATAATTGCTGTTTTCATATCATCTTGTCATTTAAAAAGTTGTCTTCGGGCAAAGGTAAAGATTTTAATGAAAAAACGACCGAAACAGGAAGGTATTCTTCTTTCGGTCGTATCTTTTGCCGGCTGATTATCCGTAAATTGTCAAAGTGCTTTCTTAAAACGTTCCAGGAAGAGGTTCGCTTCGTCCATGCCGAGACACAGGGGCGGCAACAGGCGGAGTACGTTCGTGCCGCTGACACCGGTAAAGACATGCTGTTCTTTCAGTAACCTCAAACGCAGTTCTTTGACAGGCTCTTCAAATTCGAGACCTATCATCAGTCCGCGTCCGCGCACTTCCTTGATTTGCGGGAATTTCTTCAGCTCTTCCATCAGGTATGCGCCTACTTGGGCGGCATTGTCTACAAGAGCTTCCTGCTCTATGACATCCAGTACGGCAAGCGCAGCGCTGCAAGCCAGATGATTTCCGCCGAAAGTGGTTCCGAGCTGACCGTAAACGGGAGTAAACATCGGACTGATAAGTACGCCCGCCATCGGGAATCCGTTGCCTATGCCTTTGGCCACGGTGATGATGTCGGCCTTGATACCGTTGTACTGATGGGCGAAGAACTTGCCGCTACGTCCGTAACCGCTTTGGATTTCGTCCAGAATCAGTACCGTATTGTGCTCTGTACAGGCCTTGCGCAAGGCTTGCATAAACTCGTCGGTGGGCAACTGTATGCCGCCTACTCCCTGAATGCCTTCGATGATTACAGCGCATACATCGCCTTTCGCCAGTTCGGCTTTCATTGCCTCTGTATCATTCAGCGGGAGATAGGTAACATGTCCGCAGTTGTTGATGGGAGCAATGATTTTGGGATTGTCGGTTGCCTCTACCGCCAATGAAGTACGTCCGTGGAAAGCTTTCGAGAAGGATACCACGCGGGTCCGTCCGTTATGGAACGAAGCGAGCTTCAACGCGTTTTCGTTGGCTTCGGCTCCGCTGTTGATAAGGAAAAGGGAATAATCATCGTATCCGCAGACCTTTCCCAACCGTTCTGCCAGTTGCTGTTGCAGTTCGTTGATAACGGAGTTGGAATAGAATCCAAGCGTGGCTACTTGCTTGCCGAGCATCTCTACATAGTGCGGATGTGCATGTCCGATAGAGATTACTGCATGACCGCCATAGAGGTCGAGGTACTCCGTACCTTTATCGTCCCATACATGGCAGCCTTTTCCTTTGACAATATTGATGTCAAAAAGGGGATATACATCGAATAGTTTCATTCTTTCAGTAACTGATTACAAATTAAAGATACTTTAGAAAGCACTGGGTTTCAGTCTCAAACCGACAGTCTCTTCCAGATTGAACATCAGGTTCATGTTGTGTACGGCCTGTCCGCTGGCTCCTTTCAGCAGGTTGTCTATGCAGGAGATGATAAGGAGCTTGTCGCCATGCTTTTCCAAATGGATAAGGCATTTGTTGGTGTTGACAACCTGCTTCAAATCGATGTTCTTGCCGACGATATGCGTGAAGGAGTCTTTGGCATAATACTCTTCATACATGCGGACAATCTCTTCCAACGCCACTTTGGTCTTTATCACGATAGTGGTAAAGATGCCGCGGGGAAAATCACCGCGATAGGGGATGAAATCGATGTCCGAATCGAAACTGTTCTGGAGCTGTTTGAGCGATTGCTTGATTTCGGGCACGTGCTGGTGCTCGAAAGCCTTGTACACACTCAGGTTGTTGTTGCGCCAGCTGAAGTGGCTCGTAGCTCCCGGCTTGACGCCCGCACCGGTGCTGCCGGTGATGGCATTCACCATAATATCGCCGTTCAGCATCAGATGCTTGGCAAGCGGAAGCAGGCCCAACTGGATGCAGGTGGCGAAGCAGCCGGGGTTGGCAACATGCTTTGCCGTGCAGGTGGCACGGCGGTTCAGCTCGGGAAGGCCGTAGATGAAGTCATGGTCGTCGCTTTTGATGCGATAGTCCATGGAGAGGTCGATTATCTTCAGGTCTTCCGGTACGTTGTGGCTTTCCATGAATTTTCTGGTGTCGCCATGCGCCGTGCAGAAGAAAAGCACATCGATTTCGTCCAACGGAAGCTCGTCGGTAAACGTTAAATCCGTCTCTCCGTACAACCCTTCGTGTACGTCGGTTATTTTGTTGCCGGCATTGCTCGAGCTGTTTACGAATACGATTTCCGCTTCGGGATGGTTCAGTAACAGGCGTATCAGTTCACCTGCCGTGTATCCGGCTCCGCCGATGATTCCTACTTTAATCATGTTGATAATATCTATTGGGTTCTTCTGGTATTATAACTAATAGTATGATATATATAAGCGTACCTGCAAACGCAGTGAAGATCGTAGCAAAAACGTAGATGATGCGTACCAGTGACACGTCGAGTCCGAAAAAGTTTGCCAGTCCTGCACATACGCCGGAAAGCATTCTTCCGTTTCGGGGGCGCGTTAATTTTTGCTTTCGGTTCATCATTTAGATTTCTTCGTCTTTGTGGTTTGAGTAATAGGCACGCAGTGCGGTAGAAGTTACCTTGATGAAACCTTTGGCGTCTTCCGCAGTCCAGCCTTTTTGCATTTCACCGTATTCGCCGAATTTGTTCTTTACAAGGTCGTCGTCACTTTCCACGCCTACGGTAGAGAAACAGAGCGGATGAAGTTCGAGAATCGCAGTACCGTTTACATTGCGTTGCGAAGACTCCAGCATGGCTTCGATGTCGCGCATTACCGGTTCCAGATACTGGCTTTCGTGCAGGAACATACCGTACCAGTTGGCTACCTGGTCTTTCCAGTATTGCTGCCATTTGCTTAATGTGTATTTCTCAAGGAACTTGTGTGCGCCGATAATCAGCATGGGAGCGGCTGCCTCGAAACCTACGCGGCCCTTGATACCGATAATCGTGTCGCCTACGTGCATATCACGACCGATGCCGTAAGCCGCACCGATTTCCTCTACCTTCTGGATAGCCTTGATGGGGTCGTCGAATTTTTCATCGTTGACCGCTTTAAGCTCACCCTTCTCGAAGGTCAGGCGCAACTGTTCGCTGCCTTCTTTGGTGCAATGTTTCAGATAGGCGCTTTCGGGAAGTCCCTGTGCGGAGTCCAGAATCTCACCGCCGCAAATGGAAGTACCCCACAGACCTACGTTATAGGAATATTTCAGTTTGGCGAAGTCGGCTGCAAAGCCGTGCTTGTTCAGATAATCTATCTCTTCCTGGCGGCTCAAAGCCATGTCGCGTGTCAGCGTGATGATTTCCACGCCCGGAGCCATGACAAGAAAAGTCATGTCGAAACGAATCTGGTCGTTACCCGCACCGGTCGAACCATGTGCAATGGCATCTGCGCCGATTTCGTTGGCGTAGCGTGCAATGGCCAGCGCCTGGAATATACGTTCGGAGCTTACGGAAATAGGATAAGTACCGTTACGCAATACGTTGCCGAATACCATGTATTTCAAGCTCTTTTCGTAATATTCCTGCGTTACGTCCAAAGTAATATATTTTACAGCACCCAGTTTGTAGGCGTTCTCTTCGTTTGTCTTCAGCTGTTCGGGGCTGAAACCGCCGGTATTGGCACAAGCCGCATATACCTCGTATCCTTTCTCTTTGGCCAGATACATAACTGTGAATGAGGTGTCCAGACCACCGCTGAATGCAACTACTACTTTTTTCTTCTTTTCCATAATACTTATGAATTTTGAATGTTGAATTATAAATTAGGAATCAGGCTTGTTATAACGAGTCCGTGTGTTCCCATTCATAATTCAAAATCTATAATTAATTATATTTTATCTTCCTCGTGTAACTTCGGGTCGTAAAGCATTGCCGTGCAAATGCAGAACTTCCGGTTTTTGGCTACCAGTATGTCATGGTTGATACAGCCCTCGCAGCCTTTCCAGAAAGCCTCGTCGTCTGTCAGTTCATTGAAAGTAACCGGTACGTAGCCCAGTTCGGTATTCATTTTCATAACGGCCGCTCCACTGGTCAGACTGAATATCTTGGCTTTGGGCCACCGCAGGCGTGCCAGGCGGAAAGAAGCCGTCTTGATACGTTTTGCCAGTCCCAAGCCGCGGTAATCGGGATGTACGATGAGGCCCGATGTTGCCACATACTGCTTGTTTCCCCAGCTTTCTATGTAGGTGAAACCTGCAAATTCGTCTCCACATAAAGCTATGATAGCTTTTCCTTCTTTCATTTTAGTCGCCACATATTCGTGTGTGCGTTCTGCGATGCCCGTTCCGCGCACCTTGGCAGCTTCTCGGATGGTATCCAAAATCTTATCCACGTAAACTTCATGTGAGGCGTCGGCCACCATCACATCAATCTGTTTCGAATCCATTTCTTTTATTTCGTTATATATTCGTTGTAATATAGTTGTACAGGTTTACTTTATGTTAGGAATGATTTGTGACAGAAACATACGCACCTCTTCGTGGGATGCAGTCTCGTGCAGAACCATCATGATCGTGTCGTCGCCGGCAATGGTGCCCAGTACGGCGGGACATTCGCGGTTGTCGATGTCATAAGCCATGCTGCTGGCATAGCCGGGCCTGGTGCGGATGACGGCAATGTTCTTGGAGAAATGGAGGGAAATGAAGCCGCTGGTCATCAGCATTTCGCTTGCACTCTGGTCGTTGCTGCGCTTGTACATGATGTTGTTGGGAAGAACATATACATACTTCCCGTTCATGTTGGCCGCTTTGGCTACTTTCAACTGCTTCAAGTCGCGTGACAAGGTGGCTTGTGTCAGCTCAAAGCCCTCTTTGCCCAAAGCCTGCAACAGCTCTTCCTGAGAACTGATGTCTTTGCTTGAGATAATCATCTTGATGGCATCTAACCGATTGGCTTTCTTTTTCATGTTTCTGTATAATTATTCTTAGGTTGGTACAAAAGTAGGGAATATTTTGGAAAGAATATACAGAAATGGGATTTTTTTATTCTTTAATATGCAAAAAATGTAAAAAAGACGGTATATGTATGCAGGTTTGGAATGTAATTAAAAGCCTTTTATCGGAAATCTTTTAATTATATCTTTGCGACAACTTCAGACAGGTAGCCTGAAAAACTCAGTGTGGGGTAGGTGCAAGCTGTCTGCGTGCGGTTTGTTCCTGGCTGCCGTAAGAGAAACGGCAAGTATAACCGTGTCTTGGGCGGGGTGGAGTTGGTGATAAACGACAAAAACAATAAGAGAACTGCCAAAAGGCTCAGAGTCCGTTTGCCGTGAAGCTCTTATTTTTGCAATACAGAATAAAGTTCATTTCTTAATTCTATTAAAACTATCAAAGGCACATGAAAAAACTACTTGGATTAATTTCCTTTCTTTTAGTATTGGCAGGTTCCGTTTCTGCCAAAGTGGTACTTCCGGCTATCTTTTCCGATAATATGGTATTGCAGCAAAACGCGCAAGTCAATCTGTGGGGAAAGGCAACGCCCGGTGAACGGGTTTCGGTAAAAGCGTCATGGACGGATAAAACCGTGACAACCAAGGCTGCGGCTGACGGCAAATGGACTGTGAAGCTGAAAACGCCTGCGGCTGCAAAAGGGCAGTCTGTTACGGTGAGCGGTGAGAATACGATTACTATTAATAATGTATTGGTAGGTGAAGTATGGCTCTGTACCGGACAATCCAATATGGAATATCCGGTTTGTAAGCATCCCGATAAAAAATGGATGACCGGTATGATAACGGAAGCCGAGGAGATGAAGGACGCGGATTATCCGGAACTTCGTCTGTTTCGGGTGGAACATCAGTTGGCTCCCGACGGTGAAATGGATGACTGTCAAGGCCGGTGGCTGGTGTGCACGCCGAAAAACCTGTATGACTTCTCGGCTGTGGGATTCGTTTTCGGACGCCGGTTGCATAAGGAATTGAATGTGCCGGTAGGTATGATACAGTCTACATGGGGAGGCACGCATGCGGAATCGTGGACGAAAATGAGTGTTATGAAGAACAATCCGCTCTATGCAGATGTACTTGAAGTTTTTGCTTTGAAGAATGTGAAGCAGGAGAAGGGATATTGCAAGGTCCCCGCTACGCTTTGGAACGGTATGATTCATCCTATTCTGGGATATACGGTGAAAGGAAATATCTGGTATCAGGGAGAATCGAATGCCATTCGTCATGAAAAATATCAGCAGGTATTCACCAATATGATTAACAGTTGGCGGAAAGAATGGAAGCAACCCGACATGCCGTTCTATTTCATGCAGATTGCTCCGCATAAAGGACAGCCGGCCGGTATTCGTGAAGCTCAGCTCAAGACATGGCAAAGCGGGCTGAAGAATGTGGGCATGGCGGTTGTTACGGATGCGGCGGATTCTACGGATATTCATCCGCGTAATAAGCGCGTGGCGGGTGAACGCATGGCTTTGTGGGCGCTTGCCAAACAATATGGGAAGGATGTGGCATACTCCGGCCCGCTCTTCAAAACGATGAAAGTCAGCGGCAATAAGGCTGTATTGAGTTTTGAATATGCCGAAGACGGTTTGATGACACCTGAGAATGCTCCGGTCAAGGGCTTTCTGGTTGCGGGAGCCGACCGGCGTTTCTATCCGGCGGTGGCTGTGATAAAAGGCAGCCGGCTGGAAGTTTCCGCTCCGCAGGTGGCGGAGCCGGTTGCCGTACGTTACGGCTTTTGTAACTTCTTCCGTGTAAATCTTTATAATAAGTCGGGTTTGCCCGCAGTGCCTTTCCGTACGGATACATGGGAACAAGGCTCGTATGCGCGTTGGTTTGCCGACTCCGAGATGATGCGTTTCCCGCAGGCTTACCGGTTGGATCACGGCAAGCGTCTGTTCTTCGGTTATGCCCAGGGAGTGGGTTGCTGCGCCATGTTGCAGATGTGGAAGACAACGGGCGAACGTCGTTATTATGATTATGTGAAGCAATGGGCCGACTCTCTGATTAATGAAAAGGGGGAAATCCATCTGTATGATAAGTCCACTTATAACCTGGATTTCATTAACTCCGGAAAGGTGCTGTTTGACCTTTACCGTGAAACCGGCGACCAACGATATAAAGCGGCAATGGATATTCTTATCAAACAGTTGAAGAACCAGCCCCGTACTTTGGAAGGCGGATTCTGGCATAAACTGATTTATCAGCATCAGATGTGGCTGGACGGACTGTATATGGCTTCTCCGTTTATGGCGCAGTATGGTGCGGAATTCAATAAACCGGAATGGATTGATGAGGCGGTGAAACAGTTCCGTCTCTGCCATAAACATACCTATGATGCCAAGACAGGACTGTATCATCATGCGTGGGACGAAAGCAAGAGCCAGCGTTGGGCGAATCCGGAAACCGGACATTCTCCCAACTTCTGGGGGCGCAGTATAGGCTGGTGGTTTATGGCGCTGGTAGATGCTTTGGACTATATACCCGAAAATCATCCGGGACGTGCCGACATGATTGGCTATATCCGCGGATTGGCGGAGACATTGCCGAAATATCAGGATAAAGCGGGACTTTGGTATCAGGTTATCGACCAGCCTAAACGCAAGGGTAATTTCCCTGAGGCATCCGTGACCACCCAATGTATGTATGCTTATGCAAAAGCAGTGAATAAAGGATATATCGATGCCAGATACCGCGCTGTAGCGGAAAAGGCTCTGAAGGGCTTGAAAGATAAATTGCTGGTGGAGAAACAGGACGGAACGCTGACTCTGACCCGTTGTTGCCAGGTTGGCGGTTTGGGAGGTCATCCGTATCGCGACGGAAGTTTTGAATATTATATAGGTGAAAAGATGAGAGATAATGACGCCAAAGCAACGGGACCGTTCATTATGGGATGTCTGGAACTGGAGAAAATAAAATAGGTATGAATCGATTGTTTTGTATTGCCATGTTTGCATTTTGTGCAGTTTTTTTGTCTGCACAAGATGTTTCGTGGCCGGAGATTGGTTTGGATGCCAAACCGGCTGCACGCTGGTGGTGGATGGGAAGTGCGGTGGATAAGGAAAACCTGACCCGTAATCTGGAAGCATATGCTGCGGCGGGAATGGGTACGATGGAGATTACTCCGATTTATGGCGTACAGGGAAATGATGCGAAGGATATTCCGTTTCTCTCCCCCCGATGGATGCAGATGCTGCAATATACGGAAAGTGAAGCGTCCCGTCTGGGCATGCAGATTGATATGAACACCGGTACCGGCTGGCCTTTCGGAGGCCCTGAAGTGGGGATAGAGGATGCCGCCTGCAAACTGTTTGTTACGGAATATCGGTTAGAAGGCGGGAATACGCTTGATCAGAGAATAGAGGTTGCCGATAAAAAACAAAAGCCTTATGCCAAACTGGAGCGTCTGATGGCCTTTTCCGATATGGGGAAGTGTCTGGATTTGACGGATAAGGTAAAAGACGGAATGTTATGCTGGAAAGCTCCGAAAGGTAGCTGGCGTTTGATTGCCGCCTTTTGCGGCAAGACTTTGCAGAAGGTGAAGCGTGCGGCACCCGGCGGTGAGGGGTATGTGATGAATCATTTCTCGGCCCGTGCCGTGAAAAACTATCTCGGACGCTTTGAACGCGCTTTTGACGGAAAGTTCAAGGATACGGCAGGTGGTGCTACAGCTTATCCCCATAATTTCTTTAACGACTCCTATGAGGTTTACGGAGCAGACTGGTCGGAAGGACTTTTTGATGAGTTCCTGGCGCGTCGCGGTTATAAACTGGAAGAGCACCTGCCGGAGTTTCTGGCGGCAGGGGAGCGTTCGGACAAGACCCGGCGTATCATCTCCGATTATCGTGAAACTCTCGGTGAACTGTTGCAGGAGAATTTCACCCGTCAGTGGACGGAGTGGGCGCATCGGCACGGGGCTAAAACCAGAAATCAGGCTCATGGCTCGCCGGGAAATCTGATAGACCTTTATGCCACGGTGGATATTCCGGAGTGCGAAGGTTTCGGTTTGTCTGATTTCGGTATACGGGGATTGCGTAAGGATTCGCTGACGCGTCCCAATGATTCCGACCTCTCCATGTTGAAATACGCATCTTCGGGCGCTCATATTGCCGGTAAACCTTATACCTCTTCGGAAACTTTTACTTGGCTGACGGAACATTTCCGCACTTCTCTGTCACAGTGTAAGCCGGATATCGACCTCATGTTCGTTTCCGGCGTTAATCATACTTTCTTCCATGGTACGACTTATTCTCCTGCTGAGGCTGCCTGGCCCGGCTGGAAGTTTTATGCTACGGTGGATATGAGTCCGACGAACAGCATCTGGCGTGATGCGCCTGCTTTCTTTCAATATATATCCCGTTGCCAGAGTTTTTTGCAGATGGGACAGCCGGATAATGACTTCCTTGTGTATTTGCCGGTATATGATATGTGGCAGGAGCAGGACGGACGTCTGCTGATGTTTGATATTCATAAAATGGCACGGCGTGCTCCGGGCTTTATAGAAGCGGTGCACCGCATTAACGATGCCGGTTATGATATGGATTATATTTCCGATAACTTCATTCGTACGGCCACCTGCCGTGATAAGAAAATTGTGACGTCAGGCGGAACAGCTTATAAAGCATTGGTTGTTCCCGGTGCACGTTTAATGCCTGCGGACGTACTTGCCCGCCTGCTCGAATTGGCAAAAGAGGGGGCGACCGTTGTGTTTCTGGACCGGTATCCGGAGGATGTTCCGGGGTATGCCAGGTTGGAACAGCGCCGTACGGACTTTAAGGGTACTCTGGAGCAGGTAAAGAAATTAGGAAATAAGCAAGGTAAAGGTAAGACGGTGTTCTTCGGTACGGATTATGTCCGTACACTGGCGCAGACTGCTGCTATACCGGAAGCGATGAAAACTTCTTTTGATTTGAGCTGTATCCGTCGGAAGAACCCGGAAGGTTATCATTATTTCATTTCTGCACTGACCGGAAAAGATACGGAAAGTTGGATACCGTTGGCTGTGCCTGCACGTTCGGCCATGCTTTATAATCCGATGAACGGTGTTTCCGGCAAGGCTCGTTTGCGTCAGAAGGATGGAAAGACGGAAGTTTATTTGCAATTGGCTTCCGGAGAATCTGCCATATTGAAAACTTTTACGGAAGTTGACGTACAGGCTCCAGAATGGAAGTATCAGACTGCTGCACGGGGAGCTGTCGAACTGTCCGGCTTATGGAACCTGCGGTTTGTGGAAAGCGCTCCTGCGGTACATAGTGTGCCGGATTCCGTTGCTTTGGGCTCATGGACGGATTTATCCTTTGAAGGTGCTAAAACGGTGATGGGGACAGGCTGTTATACAACCACTTTTGTGATTGAAAATCCGGCATCGGCCCAGGACTGGTTACTCTCACTTGGCGATGTCCGTGAAAGTGCCCGTGTACGTATCAATGGCCGGAATGTTGCCACTTTATGGGCTGTGCCCTATTGTTGCTCCGTCGGGCAATACCTGTGTCCGGGAAAGAATACTCTGGAAATAGAAGTAACCAATCTTTCTGCCAATCGCATAGCCGATATGGATCGCCGTGGAGTGAAGTGGCGCATCTTCAAAGATATAAATATTGCAGCGCTTGGTTATAAAAAAGGGACTTATGCCGGTTGGGAACCTGTGCCAAGCGGATTATTAGGCCCTGTACGTATTATACCACTGAAGATAACTAAAAACGAAATGCAATGAAAAAAATCAGTCTGGGCGGAGTAGCGCTTGTTTGCGCTTTCTGCTCCTTATATGCTCAAGACCCGCGTGAACGAAACTATTTCTATGAAATCCTTGATCCTAAGCATGAACCGAAACCGTTGGTAGAGGGATTTGCCCAAGAGCGGATTACTGAAAATTTAAATCGCGGACTGGCGGTTGCCCCTTCCCGGGACGGCAAATCTGTGTATCTCAGCTGGCGTTTGCTGGCATCGGATGCTCCCGCCACGGCTTTCCATGTATATCGTGAGGTGGGCGGAAAGGCTTGCCGCCTGACGAAAAAGGCCGTTTCCCGTACTTGTGACTTTGTGGACACCGCTCCTCATGCACAAGCCGTCTATTGGGTGGAAGCTGTTGCAAAAGGACAGAAGCCGGTTGTATCGGAAAAACGGAAGGTTGTGTTGTCCGATTTGAAGCCTTATACTTCTATCCGCTTGAAAGATAATGCAAAAGCAGGAAAGATAGCATTGGCCGACCTGAACGGGGACGGAACTTATGATTATATAGTCCGTACTCCCGAAACGAATGTGGATCCGGGCATGCCGGGTGATACTACCGGAAAAACGTATAAAATATCCGCTTATTTGAGTGACGGTACTTACCTATGGACATACGATATGGGACCGGGGATTGAACCGGGTATCTGGTACTCGCCTTTCATCGTATACGATTTCAATGGTGACGGTAAGGCTGAGGTGGCGATTAAAACAGCGGGTACTGACTATGTGAAAAACGAGAAAGGACGTGTTTGCGGCGGGAGTGAATATCTTTCCGTACTGGACGGCATGACCGGACAGGAGATAGACCGGGTGGATTGGCCTGAGCGCAATGACCGTTACGGAAATCTGATTCGTCAGAATCGTAATCAGATGGGGGCTGCCTATTTAGACGGAAAGACCCCGTTTATATTGGCGGCACGCGGCACTTACAAGCTGATGGTTGTGGATGCCTGGATGTTGAAAAACGGTAAATTGGAACGTGCATGGCGTTGGGACGGTGATGAGGAGAATCCTGTTGTCCGTAGTATGGGTGCGCACAGCATGGTTACTGCCGATGTGGACGGTGACGGCCGTGATGAGGTTATGTTAGGTTCCTGTATGCTTGATGATAACGGAACACTTTTGTGGTCTTCGGGCTTGGGACATAGCGACAAGGCATATCTTTGCAAGTTGCATCCCGATAGGGAAGGCATGCAGGTGTTTATGGTAAGTGAACCCAAAAAGGAAGATGGCCGTGGCGTTTCAGTAGTGGATGCGGCTACGGGTAAATTGATATGGAGCATCGGTCATACTACTTATCATGTAGGTGACGGTATGGTAACGGATTTTGATCCTGCTCATCCCGGTTTGGAGTGTTTTGCCAGCGAAGACCGTAAGGGGGGGAGTACCGACAGATATTTGCTTACTGCCGACGGGAAGAAACTGCAAGTAGCTCAAGATGAGATACCCGGCTGCCGTAACTGGATATGGTGGGATGCTGATTTGTTGCGTGAGACATTTAAGGGAGACAATAACCGTTGGGGAGCAGGCTCCTCTTCCGGTGGACGTAGTCAGAGTATCTGGAAATGGAAAGGTGAGATATTGACGGAAAATATCAAGGGGGATATATTACTGATGGCTGATATGGAAGGTGACTGGCGTGAGGAACTGATAACGGCTTTGCCCGGCGAACTGCGTATTTACCGCACCGATATTCCTGCGACAGACCGTAGGGTAACGTTGATGCAGGACGCTTTGTACCGTAGTTATGTGGCTCATCGTAGCATGGGGTATCCTCAAGCACCCGTACCGTCTTATTATTTAGGAGATAATTAATACATGTATCGGAATAAGATGTTCCGGTATGTTTGCTAACTTTAAAACGCTATTAAGAATGACAAAACCATTGTATGTAATTGCTGCTGTTTGTTTATGGATATTCAGTTCTTGCCAGTCTACGGACTATAAATATGAAGCTGTCTATCGTAACCTGCCTTTTGACATGCCTCGTGTGGAAGCGCCGAGATTTCCCGACCGTACGGTCAATCTGAAAGAGTTTAATGCCGTCGGTAATGGGGAAACTCTATGTACATCGGCTTTTGCCGATGCAATCAATGCCCTTTCCGAACAAGGGGGAGGACATCTTGTTGTTCCTGCCGGTGTTTGGCTTACAGGACCAATCGTATTGAAAAGCAATATCGACTTGCATTTGGAAAAAGGGGCTGTTATCCTTTTCTCTCCTGATGTGGACCTCTATCCTTTGGTGGAAACAGTGTTTGAGGGGTTGGATACCCGCCGTTGCCAGTCTCCGATTTCCGGCCGTAACCTGGAAAATGTAGCTATAACCGGCGAAGGAGCAATTGACGGAAACGGCCATTACTGGCGTCCGTTGAAGCGTGAGAAGGTTACGGAGAGCGTCTGGAAGCAGACAACAGCCCGTGGCGGTGTATATAAACGTCCTACCTACTGGTTCCCTTATCCTGAAACTTTGAAAGGGGATACTATCAGTAATATGAATGTCCCCCAGAATCTGAAAACGGAGGAAGAGTGGCAAAGTGTCCGTCATTTCCTTCGTCCGGTGATGGTGAGTCTGATAGAGTGTAAGAATGTGTGGTTGCAAGGGGTGATTTTCCAGAACTCTCCGGCGTGGAACCTGCATCCGCTAATGTGTGAGAATGTGCTGGTTGAAGATGTGCAGGTGCGTAATCCGAGCTATGCGCAGAACGGTGACGGACTGGATTTGGAATCTTGTAAAAACGCGCTGATTGTGAATTCTACCTTTGATGTGGGAGATGACGGAATCTGTCTGAAAAGCGGTAAGGATGAAGATGGTCGCCGTCGTGCACGTCCTTGCGAAAATGTAGTGGTAGATGGCTGCACGGTATTTAAAGGCCATGGCGGTTTCGTTGTCGGCAGTGAGATGAGTGGCGGGGTACGTAATGTATCCGTCAGCAATTGCCAGTTCCTGGGAACGGATGTGGGACTGCGTTTTAAGAGCAAGCGCGGTCGTGGCGGTATTGTTGAAAATATATGGATTACCAATGTGTCTATGATGGATATTCCGACCGAACCGATTACTTTCAATCTTTATTATGGTGGAAAATCTGCCGTTGAAGTGTTGGAGAGCGGTGAAAAAGTTCCGGCTAAAGTAGAGCCTCTTCCTGTGGATGAAACAACTCCTTGTTTCCGGAATATTCATGTGAAGAATTTAGTATGCGCAGGCGCCCGTCGTGCATTGTTCTTCAACGGTATCCCGGAAATGCCGATTGAAAATGTGGTTTTGGAAGATGTTGATATAACTTCCCGATTGGGAGCCGAATTTGTTTATAGCAAGGCCGTTACGATGAAGAACGTAACCATCCGGAATACGGAAGGCGAGCAAATTGTCACCCGTTTTTGTGAGGATGTGAAATAGAAGACCGGATGTGGTAATAGCGGATGAAACGGATTGTCAAATCTGACACCCTTTCAGTCAAAATAAGTACAAGGAATAGGGGATGATTCCCCTATTTTTGTATCATGAAATAGCGACTAAAACTAATTACCATGAAACAATGTTTTTTTGCGGTCGATTTGGGAGCTACCAGCGGCCGTACCATTTTGGGAACTTTCACACCGGAAGGATTGGAAATGGAAGATGTGAATCGGTTCCCGAATCATCTGATTGAAACCGGCGGACATTTTTATTGGGATATATATGAGCTTTACCGGCATATTATCGAAGGACTGAAAATAGTCGCTCAGAAAAAGGATGTGGAAATTACTTCCATCGGTATTGATACATGGGGAGTGGATTTTGTCTGTGTAGGTAAAGACGGCGGATTTCTTCGTCAGCCTTATTCGTACCGTGATCCTCATACGGCCGGAGCGCCTGAGGCTTTCTTTAAAAAGGTTGCCCGCAAGCAGGTCTATGAGTGGACGGGTATTCAAGTGATGAATTTCAACTCTTTGTTCCAGCTTGATACATTGAGACGTAATAATGACAGTGCATTGGCTGCTGCCGATAAATTGCTTTTTATACCGGATGCTTTGAGTTATATGCTGACCGGTGAAATGGTAACGGAATATACCATTGCCAGTACGGCGCAGTTGGTCAATGCAAACACCCGTAAACCGGAAGATGCTTTATTGCGCGAACTCGGACTGACGGAAAATAATTTCGGTCGTTTTGTTTATCCCGGTGAGAAAATAGGAACATTGACAAAGGAAGTACAGCGCATGACCGGATTGGGAGATATACCTGTAATCGCAGTTGCCGGGCATGATACGGCTTCTGCTGTGGCTTCGGTTCCTGCAATGAATCCTGATTTTGCCTATCTGAGCAGCGGAACCTGGTCTTTAATGGGAGTGGAAACGAAGGGGCCGGTTATTACAGAGGAAACCGAATCTTTGAATTTTACGAATGAAGGCGGTGTGGATGGCACTATCCGTCTATTGAAAAATATTTGTGGGATGTGGCTGTTGGAACGCTGCCGTGCGGCGTGGGGACAGATATCTTATCCGGAACTGATAGCCGAAGCGAATGCCAGTGAGCCGTTCCGCAGTCTGATTAATCCTGATGATGTCCTGTTTGCCAATCCTGCCGATATGGAACAGGCTATACAGACGTACTGTTCGGATTCTCATCAGCCTGTTCCGCAGACACGGGGGCAAATTGTACGTTGTATCTTTGAGAGCCTTGCTCTGCGCTATCGTCAGGTTTTGGATAATCTTCGCACTCTTTCTCCTCATCCGATAGAGACACTTCACGTTATTGGCGGAGGAAGCCGTAATGAATTATTGAACCGTTGGACAGCCAATGCTGTCGGTATTCCTGTTGTGGCAGGCCCGTCTGAGGCTACGGCAATCGGTAATATCATGATTCAGGCATTGGCGGCGGGAACGGCAAAGGATATTGCTTCCATGCGCCAGTTGATCAATCGTTCTATTTCTTTGGAAACTTTCTATCCGGAAGATACGGACGTGTGGGATACCGCATATTTACACTTCAAACAGGTGACAATGAATCATTAATGTTTAAAATTATATTAAATAAATCAGTATCATGAAAGAAGAATTAATAACAAAGGCTTATGAAGTGGCAAAGGAACGTTATGCTGCTCTTGGGATAGATGTGGAAAAGGTAATGGAACAGCTCCAGAAGGTTGCAATCTCCATGCACTGCTGGCAGGCCGATGATGTTATCGGCTTTGAGTCGGGCAGCTCGCTGACCGGCGGTATCCAGACTACAGGTAATTATCCCGGTAAGGCCCGTAATATGGAAGAATTGCGTAGCGACATCTTAAAGGCCGCTTCTTATATACCGGGCAAACATCGCTTGAATCTGCATGAAATTTACGGTGATTTCGGCGGTACGTTTGTTGACCGTGACCAGGTGGAAGTGAAACATTTTGAAAGCTGGATGCAATGGGCGGCTGAAAACGGGATGAAACTGGATTTCAACTCGACTTCTTTCTCACATCCTAAAAGCGGTAACTTGTCTTTAGCCAATCCGGATAAAGGCATCCGTGATTTCTGGATTGAACATACCAAGCGCTGCCGTGCCATTGCGGAAGAGATGGGACGTTGTCAGGGCGATCCTTGCATCATGAATCTTTGGGTACACGACGGTAGCAAGGATGTTACGGTAAACCGTATGAAATACCGTGAACTGTTTAAAGACTCTCTCGACCGGATTTTTGCTACGGAATATAAAAATATGAAGGACTGTCTGGAATCTAAAGTATTCGGTATCGGTCTGGAAAGCTATACAGTGGGCTCTAATGAATTCTGTGTAGGTTATAGCGTGCAACACCAGAAACTGATAACAATCGATACGGGTCACTTCCATCCTACGGAGAGTGCTGCTGATAAAGTTTCGTCCATGTTGCTGTTCGTACCCGAACTGATGCTTCATGTAAGTCGTCCGATACGTTGGGATTCCGACCATGTGACTATTATGGATGACCCGACTCTCGAACTCTTCCAGGAGATTGTCCGTTGCAATGCCTTGGACCGTGTACACATCGGTCTTGATTATTTCGATGCTTCCATCAACCGTATAGGCGCTTATGTCATCGGTACCCGTGCCGCACAGAAATGTATGTTGCGGGCATTGCTGGAACCGTTGGCTAAACTTCGCGAGTATGAGGCTGCCGGTCAGGGCTTCCAACGTCTTGCCCTGTTGGAAGAAGCTAAAGCTTTGCCTTGGAATGCCGTTTGGGATATGTTCTGTTTGAAGAATAATGTTCCGGTAGGTGAAGAATTCATTGCTGAAATAGAAAAATACGAAGCTGAGGTTACATCCAGACGTAACTAAGTTTATCAGAGTTAGTGATAGTGTTTAGCGGGGAAAGCATATCTTTGCCCGCTACTTTCATTACTCATAGAACATTAACCGTTGATTATCATGAATACACTAATAGGATTATTAATTATCGCTGTGGGAAGCTTTGGGCAGAGCAGCTCGTATGTACCTATCAATAAAGTCAAAGGTTGGTCCTGGGAAAACTTCTGGTTGGTACAGGGCATTTTTGCCTGGCTTGTTTTTCCGCTGCTCGGCGCTTTACTTGCCATTCCTGCCGATGGCAGCCTGATAGAACTTTGGGGAGCCGGTGGTGCATTGCCGGCTATTATTTACGGTGTCCTTTGGGGTGTCGGCGGTCTGACATTCGGATTGAGTATGCGCTATTTGGGCGTTGCTTTAGGACAAAGTATAGCTTTGGGTACCTGTGCCGGTTTCGGAACCCTGTTCCCGGCTCTGTTTGCAGGGAAAGATTTGCTGCACGGTGACGGTCTGATGCTCCTTATTGGTGTTTGCATCACTTTGGCGGGAATTGCCATTATCGGTTATGCGGGCAGTCTACGCTCCAGGAATATGAGTGAGGAGGAAAAAAAGGCTGCCGTGAAAGATTTTGCGTTAACAAAAGGGCTGCTGGTTGCTTTGCTGGCAGGTGTGATGAGTGCCTGTTTTGCTCTCGGCCTGGATGCCGGAACGCCTATTAAGGAGGCGGCGCTGGCAGGTGGGGTGGCCCCGTTGTATGCCGGACTTCCTGTTATCTTTCTGGTAACTTTGGGCGGGTTCTGTACGAATGCGGCTTATTGTATCCAGCAAAATATAAAGAATAGGACGGGTAAGGAGTATTTGTCGGTCAGCGGCGATGTCCTTGTGAATAATGTTTTGTTCTGTGCTCTTGCCGGAGTATTATGGTATTCGCAATTCTTCGGTCTGGAAATGGGTAAGAGTTTCTTAGGCGGCAGTCCGATATTGCTTGCATTCTCCTGGAGTATACTGATGTCGCTGAATGTTACATTCAGTAATGTCTGGGGAATCCTGCTGAAAGAATGGAAGGGGTGCGGTTCCCGTACAATAGGCGTATTAATATTGGGATTGGCCGTTCTCATTGCTTCTATCATTGTAGTGGCGATGGCGCAAGCATGAAAATAATATCTAATAAACTGTAATTAAATAGACACATGAAATCAATTCTTGAAAATCGTCCCGAATTGGCTTATGAAGTCAATCAAGCGGCAGAAGTGGCCGGTTATCTTTGGCAAAAAGGTTGGGCGGAACGTAATGGTGGTAATATAACTTTAAACATCACTGAATATGTAGATGATGAAATCCGGGCTTTGCCGGCTATCAGCGAAGTAAAACAGATAGGAAAGGTACTCCCTTATCTGAAAGGTTGTTATTTTTATTGTAAAGGTACTCAGATGCGTATGCGTGATTTGGCACGTTGGCCTATGGCAAACGGTTCAATCATCCGTATTCTGGATGACTGTGCCAGCTACGTAATTATAGCAGACCAGCCTGTAATGCCTACATCGGAATTGCCTTCTCATCTTGCCGTGCATAATTATCTGCTTGAAAAAGGCTCTCCTTACAGAGCATCCTTGCATACACATCCTATCGAATTGATTGCTATGACCCATAACAAGAAGTTCCTGGAGAAGGATGTGGCTACCAATCTGCTTTGGAGTATGATTCCGGAAACAAAGGCGTTCTGTCCTCGTGGATTGGGTATAATCCCTTATGAATTGCCAAGTTCGGTAAAATTGGCTGACGCTACTATTGAGGCTTTGAACGATTATGATGTAGCTATGTGGGAAAAGCATGGAGTCTTTGCTGTAGATGTGGATATTATGTCTGCTTTTGACCAGGTAGATGTGTTGAATAAATCTGCACTGATTTACATTGCAGCTAAAAACATGGGCTTTGAACCGGACGGAATGAGTCAGGAACAAATGAAAGAGATGACCGTGGCTTTTAATTTACCCAAATAAAAATGAAGTATATGTACAGAATGATATTGAACGAAACCTCTTACTTCGGAGCAGGCTGTCGGAAAACAATTGCGGTGGAAGCCATGCGTAGAGGTTTTAAGAAAGCGTTCTTTGTGACAGATAAAGACCTGATCCGTTTTAAAGTCGCAGACAAAATAATTGAAGTTTTTGAAAAGAATCGTATTCCTTATGAGCTTTTCAGTGATGTAAAGGCAAATCCGACGATTGCGAACGTACAGAATGGCGTATCCGCTTTTAAAGCATCCGGTGCTGATTTTATTGTAGCGCTGGGCGGTGGCTCTTCCATTGATACGGCAAAAGGTATCGGCATTGTTGTGAATAATCCGGATTTTGCAGATGTGAAGTCATTGGAGGGTGTAGCTGCAACCCGTCATAAGGCTGTCCCGACTTTTGCATTGCCTACAACGGCTGGAACAGCCGCTGAAGTCACTATCAATTATGTGATAATTGATGAGGATGCAAAGAAGAAGATGGTCTGCGTAGACCCTAATGATATTCCGGTTGTGGCGATTGTAGACCCGGAACTGATGTATTCCATGCCGAAAGGGCTGACTGCTGCAACAGGAATGGACGCTTTGACGCATGCCATTGAAAGCTATATAACACCGGGCGCCTGGGCGATGTCCGATATGTTTGAGTTGAAAGCCATCGAAATGATTGCCGCTAATCTGAAAGCTGCGGTAGACGATGGCAATGATGTCGCTGCTCGCGAAGCGATGTCACAGGCTCAGTACATTGCCGGTATGGGATTCAGTAATGTAGGTTTGGGTATTGTTCATTCCATGGCGCATCCGTTGGGTGCTCATTATGATACTCCGCATGGAGTTGCCAATGCATTGCTGTTGCCCTATGTGATGGAATATAATGCAGAGTCTCCGGCTGCCCCCAAATATCTTCATATAGCTAAAGCTATGGGAGTAGATACGGTGGGTATGACCGAGGCAGAAGGAGTGCGTGCGGCTGTGGATGCAGTCCGGAAGCTGTCATTGAGCATTGGCATTCCTCAAAAACTACATGAGATAAATGTAAAAGAGGAAGACTTGCATCAATTGGCTGTTGATGCCTTCAATGACGTTTGCACGGGCGGTAATCCTCGTCCTACTTCTGTCGAAGATATTGAGACTTTGTATCGTAAAGCTTTTTAATTATAATTTGAATTACCATGAAGAAAACTATTATTTCATGTGTGCTGTTTTTAACAGCCGTCACTGCTTTTTCGCAAACACCAATGAAGACGGCAGCAGAAGCTAAGCTTTCGGCTTCTGACCTTGCTGTGAAAATAGCAGACCGTATCCTTGCAACTACTACTTATGAGTTTAAGAATACCAAGACCGGTAAAACCTATAAGTCTGTCAAGAACTTGCCTTTGGATATGAATGTCAAGGTTGCATGTAAATACAATAATTGGCATTATACCAATGGAGTAACCCATATCGCTTTAATGGAATTGGCCGATAAAACGGGAGCGAAGAAGTATGATGATTATGTTCTTAAAAATATGAATTTCGTATTTAACGAGGGTAATCTTGATTTCTTTAAGAAGCAGTATGAGCAGGCAATGAAAAATGAAGGATGGTATGGCGTTCGTAAATTGAGTTGGCACATGATATTCCGTGGAAAGCGTTTGGATGATAACGGTCCTATGGGAGCCAGCCTGATTGACCTGCAGATGAAGCATCCGAATAATTCTTTCTTGAATTATATTAATGAAACAGCCGAGCACTTGAACTATGGCGAGCCTCGTTTGGCCGACGGTACTATTGCCCGTATCTGGCCTCATGAAAATACCATCTGGGCTGATGATGCTTTCATGGCTATCTCTTTCCTTGCACGTATGGCTAAGATGACCGGTGACATGAGTTATATCAATGATGCTGCCAATCAGGTAATCAAATATCACAAATATTTGTGGTGTCCCGAAAAACGGATTCTCTATCATTGCTATCATACGGATACGGACGAGCACGGTGTTGCTCATTGGAGCCGTGCCAACGGTTGGGTTTTCATGGCAACTGCCGATTTGCTTGCAGTGATGCCGCAGAATCATCCTATGCGTCCTGAGGTTCTGGAGTGCTTCCGCCGTCAATGTAGCGGTGTAGTGCGTTATCAGGGTAAGAACGGTCTTTGGCATCAGCTTCTTGATAAGGAAGATTCCTATGAGGAAATTACGGGTACGGCCATGTTTGTTTTTGGTATCGCACGTGGTGTAAAGCATGGTTGGCTGCATCCTGATTTCATTTATGCTGCCGAGCAGGGGCTGAAAGGAATGATGACACTGATGTCCGACAAAGGCGATGTGACCAAAATCTGTGTCGGAACGGGTATCATGCCGTCGCCTGCATACTACTACAACCGTCCTACCCAAGAGAATGATCCGATGGGTGAAGGACCTGTTCTCCGCGCATTGATTGAAATGATGGATGCGCCGAAGTATACAGAAATTAAGGCTGAACAGCAATACGATAAAATTGTAGTCAAAAAGTAATAATCCTTTTAGATAGTATGTTAATCCCGTCTGGAAACACAAAGATACTTCCAGACGGGACTTTTTTTATTAAATCTTCCATAGGTATCTCTTATTTCACAAATATTTCCTATTTTTGTCCCGAACCCATCATGAAGGACACGTGGTATGACTAAGAATTACAATGATTTAGGAGTGGAATTTAAGTACCTTATCGTAAATGACATGGACCAAAAGTTTGGTCTGTGGGTAAATACTGTCGGCTTTCAATCCATTCAGCCGGACTCTCCGTATCCATTGAAGGATCATCCTTCCGGTTATTTCTTTAATGCCCAGAAAGGACGTGTCTTGCGTGAGTATCAATTGGTTTATATCACGAAAGGACGGGGATTGTTTTCCTCGGAAACAACGCCGGAAAAGCAGGTATGCAAAGGACGTCTGATGGTATTGTTTCCTGGTCAATGGCATACTTATCACCCTTATCGCCAAACCGGATGGAACGAATATTATATCGGTTTTGAAGGTCCTGTCATTGATAATTTGGTGAAAGGCGGTTTCTTGTCTAAAGACAATCAAGTGCTTGAGGTGGGTTTGAATGAGGAGTTGGTGTCTCTTTTTTCCCGTGCTTTGGAAATAGCGGAAGCGGATAAAATATCTTCTCAACAGTATCTTGGCGGTATAGTGCTGCACATAGTAGGTATGATACTGTCCATTTCTAAAAATAAAATTTTTGAGGTGGGCGATGTTGATCAGAAGATTGAACAGGCCAAGATTATAATGAATGAGAATGTCTTTAAGGACATTGATCCTGAAGAGTTGGCTATGAAATTGAATATCAGCTATTCCTGGTTCCGGAAAGTATTCAAGGACTATACAGGTTATGCACCGGCTAAATATTTCCAGGAGTTGAAGTTGCGTAAAGCCAAACAATTATTGGTTGGTACTTCTCATTCCGTTAAAGAGATTTCTTTTATGCTCGATTATAAATCTACCGAACATTTCTTTTCATTATTTAAAAAGCGCACAGGGTTTACCCCATTGGAATATCGTTCTTTTGGTCGGGAGACTGAGGTGGAGAACGAGGATTTTGATTAATGTCAAAATGAATAGTCTACTATCAAAATTGTTATAAAAACTTTGATTGTCAGCTTATTATTATTTATAAAGTTCCTTTTTTCTTAAGAGAAAGTCAAAAAGGATAGTATTTGTATCAGCAGGTGTATTTTGTTAAGTTTGTCTATATTTAACTTTGCATTCATAAGCTCTGTGTCCGATAACAGTTGCATCGGACGGTTAATCTTGAATTAATTAATCAACCAATTTATATTAATAATCTATGAGAATTTTACACAAAAAGTTATGCTTGTTAATGCTTCTTTTAATAAGCTGTCATCTAAACATTCTTGCACAAGGCAAAATTATTACGGGTGTCATATTAGACAAAACGGGTGAAACAGTTATCGGTGCGAGTGTTTTAGTGAAAGGAACTACTAATGGTACTATCACAGATGTTGATGGTAACTTTACTCTTAACAATGTTCAGGAAAATGCTGTCCTACAAGTTAGTTTCGTTGGTTATAAAACTCAGGATATTGCTTTGAAAGGACAAAGCAATGTAAAAGTGACTTTGGAAGAAGATACGGAAGTTCTTGATGAAGTTGTTGTTATTGGTTACGGTTCTGTGAAGAAAAGTACTTTGACGGGGGCTGTGGCAAAAATGGATACTAAAGGAATTCAAGATCGTCCTTTGGCGCGTCCAGAAACAGCTTTGCAAGGGCAATTGGCTGGAGTAACGGTACGTACTACTACCGGTGAACCTGGTGCTGATATGCAAATTCGTGTACGTGGTGCTGCTTCGGTAAATGCTAACTCCGATCCTCTTTATGTAGTTGATGGTGTTCCTATGACTACTTTAAGTGGAATAAATCCGGCAGATATTGCTTCTATTGAAGTTTTGAAAGATGCGGCTTCTGCAGCTATTTATGGTTCTCGTGGCTCAAATGGTGTAGTTATTGTGACAACGCAGAAAGGAAAAACAGGTAAACCAAAAGTTTCTTTTAATGCTAGCGTTGGTTTTCAAACTTTGGAAAAGAAAATAGATTTACTGAGTGCTACAGAATGGATGGAGTTCAGAACAAGATGGAATGATGCTTATTATTTATCTGAAGCTCAAAAGAAAGGAATCACTAATGCTAGTATCCGCGATGATAATGCCACGCGTTTGGCAAATGTAGGAGTTAAGGCTGGTACAGATAACGCTTATTTGTATATTCTTGATGACCGTTGGTTTAATTATTTAAGTCAAGATATGAGAGATTCCCATACCTATACTCCAACTTCGGAAAGCCTTAGTCTGTTGGATTGGCAAGATGAAGTTTATCGTACCGCTATTGTACAGGATTATAGTTTGAATGTGTCCGGTGCTACTGATAATGTCAGCTATTTATTTTCTGGTGGTTATATGAACCAAGAGGGATTAGCTACAGGAACTGGCTATAAGCGTTTTTCTTTCCGTGCAAATGTAGAGTCAAAAATAAATAAATATCTTTCTATTGGAATGAATTTAGCTCCAACTTATATTGTAACAGACGGCTCGGGACGTGCTAATGGTAAGGATTCGCAAGCTCATAAAACGCTTTCTTCTGCTCCGGTTTCAGAACCGGGTGTCGGATATATGACTTACGTACAACCTAACGGCCGTTACGGATGGGCAGATACAACTTCAAGTCCAAGTTATATTTTGAATACGGATATTAGCCAAAATCGTACATTACGTATGGTCGGTAATGCTTTCTTACGTATCACTCCATTTCAGGATTTTCGAGTTGAATTGTCTGCTGCAGCAAATTATTATGATTTGGATGGAAACAAATATTCTTTTTCAAGTTCAGGCAAAGGTTGGGCAAAGGGTGAAGGCCAATCTTCTTCGGGTAGCCACTCTACAAGTCGTATTTGGAATACTTTATTACAAGCTGTAGCTAATTATGATCATACATTCAATAAGCATGGAGTAAGCGCTATGCTCGGTTTTTCGTCAGAACAATCTTCTTTAGGATATAAAACAGAACAAGGTTTCAAAGCTCCTTTTCCCAATGATGCCATTACAGGTTCGTTTGATGGTTCAAAGGTTGCCGCTGGAACTAATACAGTAACAGAACAGACACCTAATAAATTATTATCTACATTTGGTCGTTTGCAGTATAATTATGATGAACGTTATATGCTTTCGGGTAGTTTGCGTTTTGATGGAGGTTCTGTTTTCGGAGTTAATAATAAATGGGGTGTATTCCCTGCAATATCCGGTGGTTGGATTATATCTAATGAGAAATTCTTTAAGAATTGGGATCAAAAATGGTGGAATACATTGAAAATTAGAGCTAGTTATGGTGTGACAGGTAATAATTCTATCAGTAATACAGCTGCTTATGCAACTTTGACTTCTTCCGTCTATGGGGGAGCTGCAGGTTATTATACTAGTAGTTTGGGTAATGCTGATTTAGGTTGGGAGAAAACTCATAGTACGGATATTGCAGTGGACTTGGGCTTTTTGAATAACCGTATTCAATTGTCATTGGATTGGTATACAAAAAATACGACCGACTTATTATATCAAGTTCCCGTAGAAGGTGCTTCTGGTTTCAGCACTATTTGGGATAATTTAGGTGATATTCATAATGAAGGTTTTGAAATAGAGTTGAATACGCATAATTTGACAGGGAATTTTAAATGGGATACTTCATTTAATATGTCGTATAATAAGAATGAAGTAAAGAAGTTGGGTACGGATAATACTCCTATTTATTCTGGATTCTCCGGAAGCAATTACTCAAATATATTGACTGTGGGTAAAGCTGTCAATACGTACTATATGTACGATGCTATTGGAGTATGGAAAAATCAAGCTGAGATTGATGCTTATAGTGCAGCTCATAATGGACAACCCGTTACATTTGAAGGTAAACAGATTCAACCGGGTGATATCCGTTATAGAGATGTCAATAATGATGGTAAATATGATAAGGATAATGATAGAGACTATTTGGGAAGTCCAACACCTAAATTTGTATTTGGTATGACTAATAGATTCTCTTATAAGAATTTTGATTTATCAATCTTATTAACAGCACAAACTGGAGGTAAAATTTATGGTATCTTGGGACGTGCTATAGACCGTCCAAGTATGGGAGCTAAATCTAATATAATGGGGCATTGGAGAGATGCATGGTGGTCTGAAGATGAACCAGGCAACGGATCGGTTCCTTATATTTTGAGTCAAACAACTGGCACTACGCTGGATTCCAGATGGTTATATTCTTCTAATTATTTGCGTATTAAGAATCTTACTCTGGGATATAAGTTACCGATTAATCCTAAATTTATATCATATGCACGTGTATATTTGTCTATTGAGAATCTAGCCAAATGGGATAGTTATTATGGTGGGTATTCTCCAGAAGCTGCCAATGTGGGCTCAGGTCCTGGAGGAGCAAGTGCACTTGGACTGGATTATGGTGGTTATCCTAATGCTCGTACATTTACTTTTGGTATAAATGTTAATTTTTAATCCTTAATACAAAGAACTATGCTTAAACTTAAAAATATAATATGGCTGGCTGCGCTGGTCGTGACTATCTCCTCGTGTGATGATTATTTGGATACTCCACCTGTAGATAAAATAACTTCAGATGGATTTTATCAAACTCAAGCTCAATCGGAGCAAGGTATTTTAGGCATTTATGCGGATTTGCGCCAAGCATCTAATTGCATGTATTGGTTTATGTCTGAATGTCGTTCAGATGTTGCGTGGGTAGAACCTAATCCGGACGCTTTTCGTGAATACTCTGAAATAGGAACATTTAGAGCAACAGATGATATGGCGATGTTTAATGATACTTGGAATATGTGGTATAAGGTCATTTATGATGCCAATGTCGCTATTTCTAAGATTCCGAGTGCATCTTTTGATTCCGAGTCTATCAGAAATCAATTTTTAAATGAAGCTTATTTCCTGAGAGGTTGGGCTTATTTTGAGTTAGTTCGTCTTTTTGGAAATGTTCCTATGGTAGATAGACCGATGTCTCCGTCAGAGATTAAATCGGTAAAGCAATCTACTGCAGTGGATATTCTCAATAATCGTGTTATTCCTGATTTGAAAAAGTCAGAAGATTTGCCTTATAAAGCAGATATGCAAGATGCCAATGGTGCTAAAATAGATAAAAAAGGCCGTGCAGATAAAATGGCCGCGAAGGCTATGTTGGCACGTGTGTATATGACATTGGCTGGTTATCCATATAATGATACTAATGCGAAGAGTTTGGCTAAAACGCAATTGGAAAACGTTTTAGATGATTCTCATGCAGCCGCTTATTGGGCACCATCATTGGAAGAATGGCAAAAACAGTGGATGCCGACTGATGCATATTACAATAAATATTCTATTTTCGCCATTCAGTATCGTACGGGTGGTACGGGAAACCCAGCCATATTCAATATGCTTCCAGTTAAAATCGTTCCGGAAGATTGGTCTAAAAACTATAATTTTTCGCAAAATTCTATTTATGTGGAAAAGACATTGATGCACGAATTTGATCGTGAATACTCTAATGGAAAAAAAGACGGACGTGGCTATAATTTTGGTGTGATGGCTGGCTTTGCTGGTGATGCGGTAGCTCCTGAATATCAGAGCCCTTCTGAGTTGATGACTTTTGAAGATGGAACTACGGGTAATGTGTATACTAAAGCTATGTTTTATAAAATGATTCCTACTAAAACTAAAATAGCCTCTTTGGGGATGTCTTTTGATGCAGAGAGTGGCATGAAAAAGTATGATGACTGGGGAGTAAATCTACCTATTATTCGTATTGAAGATATGAAGCTTCTTTATGCAGAGATTTTGGCGAGTGAAGGTAACACTGCGGATGCCATGAAAATTGTAAATGAAATACGTGAAAGGGCAAACTGCGATCCGAGAACCGAGACTGGAGTTAGTGTAGAGGATGCCATGAAATACATTAAACTTGAACGTAAAATTGAGTTTATGGGAGAAGGTATTCGTTGGTTCGATCAAGTACGTTATGGCACTTGGAAGGAAGATACAGAAGCAAAATTTGAGCGTTATAACTTTACTGAATTGAAAGCAAATTTAAAAGAAGGTCGTTACCTCTATCCAATTCCGATGAATCAGATGAATGTTACTCCAGGACTTTATGTCCAAAACGAGGGATATGAAAATTGATGCTATTTGTTTGATTATCAAGACTGAATGTCATATCTTAGCCTTGGCTACATTAAATTTAAGTTATTAAAAAGGGGAGGTGGGTGCTTTTAAAAGGTATGCCACCTTTTCCTTTATTTAAATCAGATTATGTTTAGAAAAGATATAGTATTAGGTGGAGTTTGTGCGGGTATGTTTGTTATGCCTCAGTTGATGACTGCCCGGCAACTTGTAACAGACGGTGGAGACAAGCCGAACATTATTTTTATCTTGGCCGACGATATGGGATATTGCGACTTGTCATGTTATGGAAATAAATATATAGAAACTCCTAATATAGACCGTTTGGCAGCTACTGGAACGGCCTTTACGCAATGCTATGCCGGTTCCGGTATCAGTTCACCTTCCCGTTGTGCCTTGATGACGGGAAAGAATACGGGAAATACAACTATACGCGATAACTTTTGTATTGCAGGTGGTATTGAAGGATTAAAAGGCACCAAGACCATACGCCGCATGCATTTACAACCGAATGATACAACCATTGCCACTGTGCTTGGGGCTGCCGGATATAGAACCTGTTTGGTAAACAAATGGCATTTGGACGGATTTAATCCGGAAGCAACTCCTTTGAACCGAGGGTTTGATGAGTTTTACGGATGGCTTATCAGTACTGCATATTCTAATGATCCGTACTACTATCCTTATTGGCGCTTCAACAACGAGAAACTGGAGAATGTAAAAGAGAATGAAGGCGATAAACACATTAAGCATAATACAGACCTTTCTACGGAAGATGCAATAAAGTTTATTAACCGTAATAAAAACAATCCGTTTTTTCTGTATTTAGCTTATGATGCGCCGCACGAACCCTATAATATAGATGAAACAACCTGGTATGATGATGAGGCTTGGGATATGAACACCAAGCGTTATGCCTCGCTGATTACCCATATGGATCGGGCGATAGGACGTTTGTTGGCAGAACTGGATAGGTTGGGACTGCGCGAAAATACTTTAGTCATCTTTGCATCGGATAACGGTGCTGCCAAGCAGGCACCGTTGGAGGAATTGGGATGTAAAGGTTCTCTTAAAGGAATGAAAGGACAGCTTTATGAAGGTGGCATTCGCGTACCGTTTATTGTAAATCAGCCCGGAAAGGTTCCGGTGCAGAATTTGAATAATATTATTTATTTCCCGGATGTAATGCCTACTTTGGCTGCTTTGGCTGGTGCTACAGATAAATTGCCACAAAAACTTAACGGTATCAATATTCTTCCCTTGTTCTATGGGCAACAGCTTGATACGGATAATCGTTTGTTGTATTGGGAGTTCCCGGGAAAGCAACGTGCGGCAAGACGTGGAGATTGGAAAGTAGTGACTGTAAAGAAAGATGCTCCGTTAGAGTTGTATAACATAAAAGAGGATATGACGGAGTCTGTCAATCTGGCAAATAAATATCCGGAAAAAGTAGCACAGTTCGAAAAAGAGATGAAAGCGATGCGTATTCCTACTCCTAATTGGCCATTGTCGGGTGAGTAAGGAATCGTATTGCACCTTCGTTATTGATGAGTGATTGATTATTATAATTTGGGTTAGTGAAAAATGGGCGGTTAACTTGTGAAAGTCAGACTGCCTTTTTCTTTGATTATTTTAATGATTATCCGTATATTGTCCGTTAAATTTTAACATTCAGACTGTAAATATACCATGTGAAATATTTTTATATATCGTTGAAATTCAGTATATTTATACCATGAAACATTAAAACCTACCA
>ENA-OQKY01000288-OQKY01000288.1-human-gut-metagenome-genome-assembly--contig:-NODE-288-length-58751-cov-30.629264_pt1 | contig 58751 bp, 49 predicted proteins | sample MGYA00242652_ERZ504805 | MGnify/ENA primary metagenome ERZ504805 (study PRJEB26092, sample SAMD00036400) | human gut metagenome | host: Homo sapiens | study: EMG produced TPA metagenomics assembly of... | reverse complement strand
CTTTCTTGGATGTAGGTTTATAGTTTTTGGTCAACTCTATTATACCATGTCCAGTGAGGAGTTATTTGTTTTTAGGTAACAAAAAATGCCGTATTTATGCGGTGTTGTGGCGTTTCGCAAACGCCTAGAAAGTATTTATTTAGAGAGGAAAGAAGATGCAGACAGTAACCAGCTATGGCGTAGAATTACGAAAACAGAATATCCCGATCCGCCAGACACTGGAAATCTACCGGTCTGCGGTCAGCTATCTGACAGAAATATATGAACAGGTGTGGGAAGAACTGGAAGAGTTTCCAGACGCTAAAAGGCGGTTCAATGCCGCAGAGCATTTGGTACATACCACGAAAAAGAATCCTGCACACTTTGATTTTGACCTTCGCTTCCCGAAGATGCCATCCTACCTAAGAAGAGCTGCGATCCAGCATGCATTGGGAAGTGTATCTTCTTACGAAACACGGATGGTTCTGTGGAAAAAGTCAGGAGAAAAGTCAGGAAAGCCCAGACTTGTATATGAGAACCATGCCATGCCTGTTTTTTATCGCGATGTTATGTACAGAGAAGGAGCAGAAGGAAAAGATGAAGCGTACCTGAAACTGTATGATGGCCATGACTGGAAATGGTTCCGTGTGCGGATAAGTCATACAGATATGGAATACTTACGAAAGAACTGGTCTGGGAAAAAGGCATCCGCTCCGGCACTGGAGAAAAGACACCAGAAATATTTCCTGCGTTTTTCTTATGCGGAAGAAGTAACACTTACAAAAACACCGGTAAAAGAGCAGATCATCTGTAGCGTAGACTTAGGGCTCAATACCGATGCGGTCTGTACCATCATGCGGGCAGACGGAACTATCCTGGGAAGAAGATTTATCGATCATCCCAGTGAAAAAGACCGGATGTACCGCACACTGGGGCGGATCCGGAAGTTCCAGAGGGAACACGGCCCTGCGCAGTCACGGGGAAGATGGGCATATACGAAACGCCTGAATACAGAACTGGGAAGAAAGATCGCAGGTGCGATCGTAAGATATGCCGAAGAAAATCATGTGGATGTGATCACATTCGAATATCTGGAAATGCAGGGAAGGATATCCGGAAAGAAAAAACAGAAACTGCATCTGTGGAGAAAACGGGATATCCAGAAGCGTTGTGAACATCAGGCACACAGAAAAGGGATGCGGGTATCCAGAGTCTGTGCATGGAATACAAGCAGGCATGCATACGATGGCTCCGGAAGTGTATCCCGTGGCCCGAAAAACCATAACCTCTGTGTATTCCAGACAGGGAAACAATATAACTGTGACCTGTCGGCATCGTATAATATCGGAGCAAGATATTTTATCAGAGAACTCTTAAAACCCCTTCCGGCAACGGAAAGGTCTTTGCTGGAGGCAAAAGTCCCTCCGGTAAAGCGTAGAACCTCATGTGTTTATGCGGATCTGCGAGAACTCCATTTACAAATGGAGATCTTAAAGGCGGCATAAATGCAGGCAGATATACAGCGGACTACCTGCAATGTGGGAACCTGCCATATCTGGCATGGAAAAATGCGCATAACTGCGCAGGCCTAAGTTACAGGCGTATCCGCCGATATTTAGTCTGACGCCTAAAGCGTCTGGAAGCACGTGACTTCAGTCATGTGAGGATAAAGTTTTTAATTCACAAAGCGAGGGAATGTACACAGCTTCCGAAAACCATATTTTTCATATAAGCGAATAGCACGGGTATTACTGCTGCGTACTTCAAGATTCAACTGCTAAAAACCGTTCTCTTTGGCAAAAGCAAGAATTGCTTCCATCAGAGCAGATGCCGCACCGCATCCCCACCATGCCTTTTTCAGACTGATACCGAATTCCCCGCGGTGACTCATCTTTAAGACTTCCTTTCTTTGTTATTTCCCTTTATAAAATGAATGTTTACGCATGGGGGTGGCGCTGCTGCCGGAGTGCCTCGCGGCTTTTATTTGCAGAATTATTGAGAAGTGAGTCAACAAGAACACCAAGGCTCATGCCGATTGCCATGCCAAAAACCATCTGATCCTGAAAATGACCGATTGCCATACCAATACTCATTCCGAACAGCATATAGATAGGCGACCAGTTTGTAAGAGGACTTTCCAACACGAAACGCGGACCTTCCTTGCCTGTTGTTTCGTCTGGCACAAAGCCGCACTTTTCAAGGACACGCTGGGAAGCCTTGTTGTCAGGGGCAGTTTCGGCTTCTACAAATACCACATCCTTCTGGTTGAACGCCCATTGTGTCATGGCTTGAAGTGCCTCAGTAGTATAGCCGTGTCCTTTATATTCTGGTTGAACTCCATACCCAATCTCTACGGAATGGTCTTTGACCGGTCCTTTGAAGCAGAGGTCACCAACAGATTCCTGATTGGCCTTCAATGTCATTTTCCATGGTGCATACCAAATCCGGTTCTCCGGATCACGTTTGCAGCCATCCAGCATTTCACCATAGGCGGTGCGAAGGTCATCAGAATCCATGCGCTCCATCATTGCCTCAATCTCTCCGTCAGATATGGGGTGCAGTGACAGTCTCTTTGTCTTTATTTCTATTTCTTTCATAATTCCATTATCCTTAAATCCATATAGTTTTCTATCTTTCATCTTTTTTCTTTTTTCTAAATTTCAGCGGTATTGGAGATACCCCATAATAAGCAGTAAGGGCTGTAAATTCTCTTCGGAATGATGTTCGCAGTTCTGTGTCTGCCAAATTCAAATGATCCGCATTTGCTAAAATTGCCATTCCATAAGAATAGTATGTCATGTCCCGGTGCAGTTTTCGTGCAATTTCCTCAGTGTAACCATATTCATCCATAATTACTGAAATAATCTCGGAAATCAATACATCACTCTGATAAGGGCCTGGCTGTTTACCATCCAGATACAGCCAACGAAACAGGTATTTTTCCTTTTTGGCAAACTCAACAAATCCCATACCATAGCAGCTATACTGAGTGTCACTGTTGTTATTTCGTACATACTGGGTGTGCAGAGCAATTGCTTGCTGCGTCATAGCTTCTTTTAAATCATCCATATTCTGAAATGACTGATAAATAGGTTGCGTCGAACATTCTAGCTTTTTTGCAATACTGCGAGCGTTAATAGCCATCGCACCGCCCTCACGTAATACATCAATAGCTGCATTTATAATTGCTTCTCTTGATATTTTTTTTATTGCAGGCATATTTCTCCTCCAAACGTAACAAATGTTATTAATAACAATTGTTATTGTAAAAGCGTTTCATTTTTTTTGTCAAGGAGAAAAATTTGGAATGATAAGAGAAAAAAAGAAGAAACATCTGTTACAGATGTTCCTTCCCAAAATAAATGTAATCATTATTTTTACTTGTCCCGTGCAATTTTTCGATATTCGATTGGCAGAATGCCGGTACTCTTTCTGAACAATTCAGCAAAACGACTGGAGGTGGTATAACCGATCATTTGAGCAATCTGTCCCATGGTAAAATCTGTATTAATAAGCAGATGTTCTGCCTGACTCATACGGCGTCCCTGAATGTATTGCGTAATACTGCAACCGAACTGTCGTTTAAAACAGCTTTTCAGTTTGCTTTCACTCATACAGGCAATATTTGCAAGACATTCCAATGAAATGTCAAAGGCATAATGGTCGGCAATATAGCTGATCACATTTTGCAGACTCTCTGCATCTGCCGCCGACAGGGGACGTTCTCGTCTCTGACTCTGTCGCTTCCATGCATCTACTACCAATGCAATTGCCTCTGTAACTTTGGCCTCATAAAAAAGTGCAGCTGCCGCACCCTCACCTCGATAATTTTCAATTTCAAACAACAACTTCGACATAGCCGGGAAATCTGTGGCCTGATCCACGCTTTGAAAAGCAGCTGGAAGATCAAAATAGATATCCGGATAATGCTTTTTCAAAAAATCCTCATAATAAGCCGGGAGAATTTCGATTCCTACTGAGTGGATTGGAATACGCTTGTGGATCAGTGCACGGTATCTCTGTTTTCCACCTACGATAGTCTGAATATCACCTGCGGAAAGCCGCCGGTATGGGTTCAGTTCTTCTCCTGAAATAGAATCATACCGCTGGATACTGATACATTCTGGAATTTCCATATCCAGGCAAACATCGTTGTGAAAGAAAAAATCATGAATTTTAATGTCGAACAGATTCTGCTTTGCATAGACCCAATAGTAACCGCCGCCAATTTCAGAGGAGATCTCCCAGCATTGTCCTGCCGTACTAAATTTGTCCGGACATGGAATGGGACAAAAATGGTTTCGTTCCAAAAGTGGATTGTAATAATCCGTTAAAATGTCATTCTTCATAATACTCCTTGCAATGAACAGACAATTCTTTGCAACGATCAGCCATAAACTGGTATCGGATATTGATGAGATCGTTGCCATATGATACTTTTAATTTTAGTTAGTTTGCACTAATTGCACTATAACAAACGACGGTACAAAAGTCAAACCGTTTACCAACAAAAGGAGGTTTATTATGCAAACAATCAACAAAAAAGGTTTAAATGTAAAGGACCTGGTTACAGTCGGTATCTTTTCAGCACTTTTTCTTGTGTTCGCCTTAGTCGGCGGCATCTTCTTTGCACCAAATCCGGTGCTGACTTTCTATATGCCGATGGGAAGTGCGCTGCTCTGCGGACCAGTGTATCTGCTTATGCTTGCCAAAGTACAAAAACGATGGGCAGTCACCATTCTTGGTGTAATTCTCTGTATCATCTGGTTTATCACAGGTATGCACTGGGCAATGGCACTCGGTTATCTTATCATGGGTATCGTTGCTGATCTGGTCGCAGGTGCAGGCGGGTATGAAAGCAAGAAGATCAATTCTCTTTCCTATATTTTGATTTCCCTCGGCGGCACCGCTTCTTATCTCGTATTCTTCGCTGATCCGGATGGCTGGGCAAAAACTATGCTGGGCAACGGCACGGAGCAGTCCTATATCGACACTATGCGTTCCACGGGAACCACCTGGATTATGGTAATTATGTTAGCTGGAACTATTCTTGTTGCAGCAATCAGTGCTTTTATCGGCTGCAAAATGCTTCGTAGGCAATTTGAAAAAGCTGGTATCACTAAATGAAGCTGATAAATCTTGATCCACGGACAAAACTATTTCTCATCCTGCTTTGTGTTTTAATTGCCATGTTTGCGCCGAATCTGTATTTTCAGTTTGCTTTGGTAACGCTCATCGGTTTGCTTGCCACATTTTGCGGAAAATGGCCGTATGCTTTGCGCGCAATTATTATCTATGCGCTAATCTGTGGGTTCACCATTTGGAGCATGAGCGTAATGACTGGCACATGGCGGACAATGTTTGTGGCTTTTCTTGGACTGGTACATAAAGTCTATGCCTGTGGAATGTTGGCAGGCATTGTCATCTCCACCACCAAAGTAGGTGAATTTCTCTCCTCCATGACACGACTGCATGTGCCAAAAAAACTGACCATACCGATTGCTGTTATGCTCCGCTATCTGCCGACAATCCGTGAAGACTGGCATTTCATCAAGGATGCCATGCGTCTGCGGGACGTATTACCGACATTTGTTGGCTTTCTGAAAGCTCCGACCACGACGGTGAACTGCATTTACATTCCGTTACTGACAGCAGCGAGTAAAGCTGCAGATGAACTGAGTATAGCCTCTCTGACACGAGGTATTGAGAATCCGAATCCCCGCACCTGTCTTGTGAAAATTCAGATGCTGGCAGCAGACTGGCTGGCAATGGGACTGTTTCTGGTATTTCTCATCACAGAGATTATATGGAGGTGGTGTGTATGATTGAATTTCAGAATGTATCTTTTGCCTATCCCGGCAGTATAGACGGCAGTCTTTATAATATTAACCTCACCATTCCGACCGGACAGTGTGTGCTTCTTTGCGGGCGGAGCGGCTGCGGGAAAACCACTCTGATGCGGCTTATCAACGGGCTCATCCCACATTTCTTTATGGGTGAATTGAGTGGAAAAGTTTTGCTGGATGGCGAAAACGTTGCCAATTTACCTATGTACCGTATTGCAGAAAAAGTCGGCAGTGTGTTTCAGAACCCCCGGACACAGTTTTTCAATGTGGATACAAACAGCGAGATTTCTTTCGGCATGGAGAACGAAGCTGTACCCCAGGAGCAGATGGAACGGCGTGTAGCAGAAACGGCAAAAGCACTGCATATCGAGAATCTCCTCAATCGTAATATCTTTGCCCTCTCCGGTGGAGAAAAACAGAAAATCGCATTTGCATCTGTCTATGCTATGGAACCGGAGATCTATCTGTTAGATGAACCCTCCTCTAATCTGGATATGACTACAATCAATGACCTGCGTGAACACATCCGGCTCATCAAGTCATGCGGGAAAACAGTCCTCATTGCAGAACATCGGCTCTACTATCTGATGGATGTGGCCGACCGAATTATTTATCTTGAGGATGGAAGAATTGCCGGTGACTGGACAACAGAACAGTTTCAAAAGCTTTTACCTGAAGAACGGCAGAAAATGGGATTACGGGCAGTTAATCTGCAGGAAGAACATCCAGCCTGCCCTGCTTCGCCCGCAACAGTGCCAGTATTGGAACTGAAAAATGTAACCCTGTCTTATCAGAAGCAGCCTGTTTTACAGGATGTCTCTTTGCAGGCTGCCCACGGGGATGTCATTGCCGTCATCGGTCACAACGGTGCGGGAAAAACGACATTCTCCCGTGCACTCTGCGGCCTTCACAAAGAAGCGTCTGGCTCGTATCTCTGGAATGGAAAGCCACAAAAGCCAAAAGAACGCATGAAGCGTTCCTATATGGTTATGCAGGATGTGAACTATCAGCTTTTTGCCGAGAGTGTAGAGGCCGAGTGTACCTTTGGCATTAAGCACCCAAACAGATTACTTGCAGAAAAGACACTGGATGAATTGCGACTTACACCCTTACGGGAACGGCACCCGAATACGCTCTCCGGCGGGCAAAAACAGCGGTTGGCCGCAGCGACTTCTATGGTCTGTGGGAAAGAACTGCTGGTATTTGATGAACCTACAAGCGGTTTGGATTATGACAGCATGGTCCGACTGGCGGTGCTGATTCGTTACCTTTCCGACAGCGGCAAAATTATTTTTATTGTCACTCACGACTATGAGTTCGTCTGCCGTATCTGTACAAGAGTGCTACATCTGGATGGTGGCAGAATACAGGACGATTTATCCATGACAGAAGCATTGCTTCCAACTATGAAAAAGATTTTTGATGTGAGGTGATAGAAGTGAAAAAAGAAAAAAGTACTTTTGGCTGGATTTTTACTTTTGCCGGGTCAAAAAAATCAGGCTACATTATCAGCGTATGCCTTGCTGTCATCGGTGCGGCGTTTCAAGTCTTACCGTTTTTTGTGATGGCAAGAATCATCAGCAAGTTGTTGACTGGGAACAAGGATTTCGACGATTATTTAATTGATTGTGCTGTGATGGCGTTGTTCTGGCTTTTGCGGGTATTGTTCCACTCGCTGTCCACAGCACAGTCCCACAAAGCGACCTTCGCTGTACTGGGAAATATCCGAAAGCAAGGACTTGACAAACTCACCCGAATGCCTCGGGGCGATGTGCAGACAAAAGGCTCCGGTGAGCTGAAAAACATTCTCGTGGAGCGTGTAGACAGTATCGAGCCAACTCTGGCTCATGTGATCCCGGAAATGAGCAGCAACGCCATAGTCGTTCTGGTAACATTTGTATATCTGCTCATTCTTGACTGGCGTATGGCGCTGGCTTCGCTTATCACATTTCCACTGGGAATGGTGTTTTTTATACTGATGATGGCAGGATACAACAAGAATTATGTCCGTACCGTGACAGCTACAAACATCCTTAATAATACGGCAGTGGAATACATCGGCGGTATTGAAGTCATTAAGGTATTCGGCAAGGCAAAAAGCAGCTATGAGAAATTTGTGACTGCTGCCAGGGAATGCGCTCAGAGCTACATTGACTGGATGAATAAGAGCAACTTCTATTTCACTTTTGCCATGAATATTATGCCTGCTACGCTCCTGACCGTACTTCCCATCGGCGGTCTGCTGCTGAAAAACGGAACGCTGACGCCAGAGAAATTCGTTCTGATCGTGATTCTTTCCATGGGACTGATTACTCCTATCATTGGCTGCATGAAGTTCACCGACGATCTTGCAAAGGTTGGTACCATCATCAGTCAGATAACGGACATCCTGACTGCCCAGGAGCTGTCGCGTCCTGAAACTGACGCGGAAACGCCACAGGACAGTACCGTAGAACTGCGTGACGTTCACTTCGGCTACAATGATACGGAAGTGCTGCACGGTATAGACCTTACCTTCCGTGCGGGAACAGTCAATGCCCTTGTTGGTCCTTCTGGAAGCGGTAAATCCACCATTGCAAAACTCATCGCATCGTTCTGGGATGTGAACAGCGACTGCATTACCGTGGGTGGCGCAGACATCCGCAAAATCAGTGCTGGCCATTACCATGGGCTTGTTGCTTATGTGTCACAGGACAACTTCCTGTTCGACAATACCGTACGTGAAAATATCCGTATGGGAAGACCTGACGCAACTGACCTTAATGTAGAGCAGGCTGCGAAAGACTGCGGTTGTTATGAGTTAGTTCATTATGGGATTGGAAAATGGCTTCGATACGGTGGTCGGCAGTGGCGGAGGACATCTTTCTGGCGGTGAAAAACAACGTATTTCCATCGCCCGCGCCATGCTGAAAAACGCACCCATCATCATTTTGGATGAAGCCACAGCTTATACGGATCCTGAGAATGAAACCATTATTCAGGAAAGCGTATCCCGGCTTGTGCGTGGCAGGACATTGATTGTCATTGCTCATCGGCTTTCCACCATCATAGATGCTGACCAGATCATAGTGGTAAACGATGGTCACATTGAAGCGACAGGAACGCAGACAGAATTGCTGCAAACCTGCTCATTGTACCAATCTCTTTGGAACGCACATATTGCGTCCCGTGACAATATGGAAGGAGGTGTTGACCGTGCTTGAGATTTTGAGAAAATTCTTTCATTTCTGCGATGAACGGGAGCGCAAAGAGTTTTACCAATCTATCATCTTTGGTGTGATAGCAGCATTGTTTTCGGCACTTAAAATTCCGGCTATTGGTGTCATGCTGCAAGCAATTCTAAGGGGTGGCGTAACTACAAAAACAATCTTGCTTTCGCTAGTGATCATGCTGGTATCCATCGTTGGTTCGTCACTGCTGAAATACCGCGCCACCGCTCTGCAAACGGATGGTGGCTACTGCACTACTGCAAACAAGCGTGTACAGATTGCCGAACATTTGCGATATCTTCCCATGGGCTATTTTAATGAAAACAGTCTGGGAGCTATTACATCCGTCACCACCAATACTATGGATAACCTTTCAGGTGTGTCCACCCGTGTGGTTATGCTTGTCACTGAGGGCATCTTCACCACAATGGTCATGACACTGGTTATATTTCTTTTTGACTGGCGTGTTGGGCTATTTATTATCGCCGGTTTGCTGTTTTACTACTTTACTAATCATGCTCTGCAGCGAAAGTCTGAAAAAACAACGAACAGAAAACTGGCCGGCGATACAGCAGTGGTTGAGCAGGTATTAGAGTTTATCAAGGGCATTGCCGAGGTGAAATCCTATTCCCTTACGGGAAAATATAACCGCAAACTGGAATCTGTAATCGACGAAAACATTTCGGCCAATATTGACATGGAATTGAAGCTTCAGCCTCTCATGTGGGCACAGAATGCTGTCAGCAAGCTCATTGATGTAGGTGTTGTAGTCTTGTCTCTTGTACTTTATACCAATGGCAGAATGGAATTGCTAAACTGTATCATGCTGTCAATCTGCTCCTTTTTGCTCATGGAAGGACTGGAACAGGCTGGTACACAATCAAGCATGCTTCGGGTAGTGGATACCTGTGTGAATCAGGCAACTGACATTTTGAATCTTCCCGCAATGGATATTTCCGGAGCAGAATTAAAACCGGATTGCTACGACCTCCGTGCAGAAGACATTCACTTCTCGTATGGCGAAAAAAAAATCATAAACGATATCACTCTGAGCATCCCGGAGCGGACAACGACAGCTATTGTTGGACCCTCTGGTGGCGGTAAAACTACCCTTTGTCATCTGCTCTCCCGCTTCTGGGATGTGGACAGCGGATGCGTCACTTTGGGCGGCCATGATGTGCGTGAATATGACATGGACAGTCTGATGAAAAATTTCAGCTTTGTATTCCAGAATGTATATCTGTTCCATGATACGATTGCAAACAATATTCGTTTCGGTCAGCCGGATACATCTATGGAAAAAGTGATAGAAACATCCCAAAAAGCACGCTGCCATGAGTTTATTATGAAGCTGCCAAAAGGTTATGATACAGTTATCGGAGAAGCGGGTGGATCGCTCTCAGGCGGTGAACGTCAACGACTTTCCATCGCCCGCGCTATGATGAAAGATGCGCCAATCATCATTTTGGATGAAGCAACAGCAAACATTGATCCGGAAAATGAAAAAGAGCTGATGGAGGCCGTCAATGAACTGACACACGAGAAAACCGTTATTATGATTGCCCACCGGTTGAAAACTGTCCGTAATGCTGATCAGATCCTTGTGGTAGATAACGGCCAGATCGTTCAGCATGGAACACACGATGAACTTATGAAACAAGACGGCATCTATCGTCATTTTATTAGCGGACGTGAACAGGCTGTGGGATGGAAACTGTAAAGAAATTAATCAAAGAGGCTATCTATTTCGGATCAGTCTCTTTGACTTATTTTATCCTTATCTCTCACATACCAGTAATCGCAGACTTATATTTGCCTACAGATTCCAGCAGATTTCCTGAAGTCTGGAAATGATTTCATCGTTAATGGTATTTTTGCGACAGACCAGAGAGATTTTCCATGGAATAGCGTCTTGGAGTTCTATTTTGCGAAGTCCTGCAGGCAGTTCTTCTTCGGGATGGATATCTGCGTCAATGCCAATCCCTGCTTTTTCCTGACAAAAGCGGTAGATCAACGGATTTTCCATAGTGCTGATCACGATGTTGGGGGTGAAACCGAAATCGCTGCAGCGCTGGATGAGATTATGATAACTGGAATATTTCTGGTTCATGGAAATTAGCGGCTGTTCCTGCAGATCCTGGATGCTGAGAATGTTCCTGTCATAATAGGGATGTCCCTGATAAACAATAGCGTTCATTTTTCCGGTATAAATAGTTGTGGATGTCAGTTCCGTATGAGAACAGGTCCCGATCATAAAGCCGGCATCTAAGGTACTGTCAAGGAGCTTTTCGGTTACTTCCTGATTCTCCAGCTCATCCCATTGCAATTGGAGTTCGGGGAAGTAGTCAGCTAAATGGGAAATCTGTTCAAGTGGAAGTACATTAAGAGAACCGCAGGCAAAACCTATATGGATGGTACGCTGGCGATGGTTTAATTGCTGCATTTTCTGTTTCAGATCTTCTAAATGGTAAAGGAGTTCCTGACTTTGGGTATAGAAATAATGACCACTTTTTGTGGGAATCGTTCCGTTTGCAGTACGCTGGAAAAGCTGGGTCTGGAGTTCGTTTTCCAGTTTTACGATAATACGGCTTAATCCCTGAGGAGTGATAAAAATCTGATGTGCTGCTTTGTTGATGCTGCGTTCTTCGTATACAAGACGGAAACAGCGGATGTCTCTGGTATCCATGTGAATGTAAGCTCCTTTTTCGTTGATGCTCTGTAATTACTCGTTGTAGAGTCGCGTAGCGAAGCGGATGTTTTTATCTGCCTGACTGCTCTGTAAGTTACTGAACAAGTATAATAATTTTTAGTATACGCTGTTTAAAGAAGAATAACAAGCTGTCATTGCTGAACAGCTCAGGTGTCTGATCGATATGAAATTCTGGAAGAAAAATCAAAAATAATATTGCCACCAAAAGAAACCTATGCTAAAATACTCGTCGAAACTGGTTCGTGAACCTCCCAGTATAAAAAACTAGGCAAAGTAAAAAATGGAAAATCAGGCTGCTGTTGCTGCAGTCTTTTTACTGATGCTTTTGTTTATTGGAGGTGATAAACAAAGGCATTTTTTATTTTGATCACCAGTTGGAAAGGAAAATAATGGAGAAAAGAAAAGTAATCATTGACTGTGATCCTGGGATTGATGACAGCCTTGCTATTATGCTTGCGCTGAAATCTCCTGAGATTGAGGTGGTTGGAATCACAACTGTCTGTGGAAACTCCCCTGTTGAAATGGGAGCCGGAAATGCAAAAAAAGTTCTGAAACAGATGAACAGACTGGATGTTCCGGTGTACATTGGTGAAAGTAAACCTTTAAAACGCGACTATGTGAACGCGCTGGATACTCATGGAGAAGATGGACTTGGCGAAAGTTTTTTGCCTGAAGTAGAGGGCTGGCAGCAGAAAATGGGAGCCGTGGATTTTATGGCTGACATTTTGAAAAGAGAAACGGTTTCTGTGATCGCATTGGGACCTATGACGAATCTCGCTACACTGATCCGGAAAGATAGAGAGGCATTTTGCCACATAGAGAAACTGGTATCTATGGGCGGTACGTTTAAAAGCCATGGAAATTGCTCTCCTGTTGCTGAGTATAATTACTGGTGTGATCCGGATGCTGCAGCACTGGTGTATGCCACAACACATGAACTTGGGAAAAAGATCCATATGATCGGATTGGATGTGACAAGAAAGATTGTCCTCACTCCTACTCTTTTGGAATATATCTGCAGATTGAATAAAGAGACCGGTGAATTTATAAAGAAAATTACGAAGTTTTATTTTGATTTTCACTGGGAATGGGAACATATCATTGGTTGTGTGATCAATGATCCTCTTGCAGTTGCGTATTTCCTGAATCCTGCGATCTGTGAGGGATTTGAGTCTTATGTACAGATTGAAACAACAGGAATATCTCTGGGGCAGTCAGTTGTAGACTCTATGAATTTCTATCGAAAGACTGCAAATACAAAGGTATTAACTGAGGTAGATGTATATGCGTTTTTCCAGTTATTCCTTTCACGGATTCTTGACATGGAACCGGAAGAACTGGATATTTTACAGGATTTGATTTAAAGGAGTGCAAATGAATATGATGAAGACAGAAAAAATCGCCGGAAAAATGACAGCATATAAGATTTGTCTGATTGCTTTTGCTATCTGTATTAATTTTGTAGGTGGACAGATTGCTTTGCTTTTGAAACTTCCTATTTATCTGGACAGTATCGGAACAGTATTTGTGGCATCCATTCTGGGACCGTTTTATGGAATGCTTCCAAACTTACTCAGTGGTCTGTTAATGGGAATGACTGTGGATGTTTATTCCCTGTATTATGCACCTGTTGGAATTGTACTTGGTTTTGTGACTGGTCTTGTATACAGAAAATGGCAGCCGAAAAAATGGTCGATCCTTCCTGCTGCTGTTGTGATCACACTTCCATCTACACTGATCAGTTCCTGTATTACTGCGTTTTTGTTTGGTGGAATTACATCCTCAGGATCTTCTATTTTAGTTCAGATTCTTTCCAAAACACCGCTTGGAATGGTAGGAAGCTGCTTTATTGTCCAGTTTATTACAGATTATGCGGACAGAGTCTTGTGTCTGGCAGTATCTGCAGTTCTTATTACAGCATTGAATAAGAGCATGAAAGGAAGTCTTGTCAGATAAAAGAAATTTAATTTTTCTATGTAAAAGTAATAATAAGATAAAAATTGGGAAGAAAACGATGTAACTGGATTTCTTCCCGATTTTTTTATGTCATACAAAATATTTATAAAGCTTTCTGTACGCACTCTTCGATATATTCCATACCCAATTCTGTATTTAATGCAAGATCAAAGCTGGCAGACATTCCCCACATACGTCCTGTATAATAGCGATAATTATCTGCGCGGCGTTTATCTTCTTTGCGGATCTGCTGTTCAGCTTCTTTTGAGGTTACATTTAATTTCTGCATAATACGTTTGATACGTGTTTCCAATGGTGCACTTAAGAATATTTTCAGTACGTTCTTATTTTCACGAAGAACATAATCAGAACATCTTCCGATGATGATACAGTTTCCTTTCTTAGCCAGATCTTTGATAACGTTTGATTCGGCCTCGAAGATCTTATCTTTTGGAGCTTCCTCTTCTCTGCTTCCATATAAATACATCTGATTTACAAAATCATATAACAGACTGTTTGTCATAGTCTCCTCTTTACGGCGGATAAATTCGGAGGTCATGCCGGTGGTTCCGGCGATCATTTTGATGATTTCCTGATCATAGAATTCGTATCCCAGTTTTTCTGCCAGAGCTTTTCCAACATCATGTCCGCCGCATCCATACTGTCTGCCGATAACGATTACATTCTTATGTGCTGCATTTTCTTCTGCTTTGGATTTGGCAGAAGTTTGAGTTTCGTTTCTGTACTCTTCCGGGAACAGGTATGGCTTTACGAATTCCAGTTTCTTTCCGAACAATCTTGCGATAAAACCAACCAGTAAAGCTGCAATAACAGTACCTTCACGCACACCGTTTAATCTACCGGAGAAAATAAAAGAAAGAACACCTGCAATAATTGTCATAGAAGAATCAAAGATGATCTTCGTTGTTCCGAAATTTGTATGCCAGGTCTGGACAATTGCGCGGACAAAGGATTCGCCCGGAAGCATAACAACATCTGCTACTACTTCGATATAGACACCAAATCCAAGTACAATACATCCCAGGAGCAGGGTGATCACTTTCATAAAGTAATTCTGCGGATTTACCCAGAAAAACAGATACATGGTAAGGTCAATGAAATATCCAAATGCGATGGATACAGGAATCTGAAGAATATTCTCTATCTTAAAGTTCTTTCTTAAAATGAGAATCTGCAGTGCGATCAGCAGCAGACTGAAGACGATTGTGAAATTTCCCAGTGTGAAAGGAAAATTCAAACTTAATACATAGGGAATAGATGAAATCGGGGATGTACCAAGACTTGCCTTGGTTACAAGACTGACTCCCAGGGAGTTGATAAACAGCCCCACTAAGAATAAAAGGTACCTTTTTAGTTTGTTCATAATAAAAAATCTCTCCTCTCATGTTTATAAAAACCTGCCAATGGCAGAATTCTTACCTATATAATAACTCCAAAAAGACAGACCTGTTCTCTGAGTTGGAACTGATCTGTCTGGATATTTGACATTTGGAGTCTATGGTATCCTTTATGTACGCTATTTAAGAATAACAAAAAAGTGCATTGTCATCCATCAGTAAAATGACAATGCACTTGTAACAATTTGTTGATACCTGCATTTTTGATAAAAACAGGAAGCAAAGCGGATGCTTCTACTTAAATAATGATAGCCACACTTCTTAGAATCACATTTCTGAGCAGCGAGAGCATCTGAACCGACATCTTTCCCGATTGCAATCGCATCTGCCAGTGTATAGATTTAGATTAATTCCAGCAACTGCTGGATGTTCTTCTTTCCAAAAGATACTTTATTCTGATTAATTACTAGGCAGGGAACGCTCATGACGTTATATTTTTCTTTTAGCTCCGGAAAATGGGCGATATCGTATACTTCTGCTATTACAAGCGGATTCAGGGAAGCAATCCTCTGGGCTGCTACTACAAGATCCGGACACATGGTGCAGGAAAGTGATACCAGGATCTGCATCTGAATTTTATGGCTGATCGCCAGGATTTTTTCTCTGATTTCAGGATTAAGCGGCTGTCCAGGGCCTGCTGCATTATATAATCCGAGGACAAAAGAGGTAAATTCATGTCCTCCCGGTACACCGTGGAAAGCTAATCCGGTCTTTTCTCCGGATTCAGTCATCACTTTTACATAAGGAAGTGAAGATGCAGAATCTGTTGTGGAGATATTCTCATATACGGTCAGTTTGTCGGTATATTTTTCCAGTTCCGTCATATAAGTTTTTAACTCCTGACTTACGGGACGGAAATCCAGATGCAGCTCCAGCTGCAGTTTTCCTTCCATTCTGGAAAATACAACATTTAACTGGTTTATGATCTCCTGTGAGAAAATACCAGATGAGACTTTGGTTTCAGCTTCAGCTTCTTTTTTAACCGGTTTTTCCGGATGGATATCGTTTTTTTCCTGCATGGATGCGGCATATTTTTCCAGTTCTGTAGCGGCAGTGGCGCCATCTCCTACTGCTGTTACTACCTGCCGAAGATTTTTCCGGCAGACATCTCCAGCTGCATAGATACCCTGACAGCTGGTCTGTTGATTTCTATTGGTTTCTACATATCCATGAGAATCCAGATCTACAAGCTCGTTTACCAGTCCGGTGTTCGGTGCATAACCTGCGAATACAAAGACTCCGAAAGTGTCATTTGTGGAATCAAAGATGGTTTCCTCTCCGGTATTTTTATTTCTGTAACAGATTCTGCGCAGCATATGGTCTCCTTCTACGTAGACGACCTCCGTATTTGTCAGAACTGTAATTTTCGGATGATTTTTTGCTGTCTCTGCAACAGCCTCTGCGCAGGAGAAGTCATTACCACGGATCAGAATTGTCACATGGCTGGCATATTTTGTAAGGAATACACTCTCCTCTGCTGCTGCGAAGCCGCCTCCAACTACAAAGATTTCCTTGCCGCGGAAAAATTCTCCGTCACAGGTTGCGCAGTAAGCGACTCCGTGGCCGCGAAATTCTGCCTCACCAGGAAAACCGATCATTCTGGGATGTGCTCCTGTTGCAAGGAGAACACCAAAACTCTGGTATCTGCCTTTATCTGTAATTGTTTCCCATATATCTGCTCCAGGTGTGATCTCTGCTTTTTTCAGCTCAGAAACTTCGCCAAGCAGAAATTCAGCTCCGAAATTTTCTGCCTGTCTGCGCATGGTTTCTGTCAATTCTTTTCCACTGGTCTTCTCAACACCCGGATAATTTACGACTTCATCGGTAATTGTGATCTGTCCGCCGAATTTCTCTTTCTCGATCACAAGAACACGGTAGCAGGCACGTGCCAGATATAATGCTGCTGTCAATCCGGCAGGGCCGCCTCCGATCACTACCACATCGTAGAAATTTTCTTTTTTCATCAAAGCATACCTACCAGATCAAGACTTGGTTTCAAAGTTTCTTCTCCCGGCTGCCATTTGGCAGGGCACACCTGATCTCCGTGCTCTGCTACGAACTGGCTCGCCTGCAGACGACGGAAAAGTTCATCCGCATTACGTCCGACGTTGCCGGCATTTACTTCATAAACTACGATTTTACCTTCCGGATTAACGATAAAGCTTCCTCTTTCAGCCATTCCATCGGATTCGATCAGTACTTCAAAGTCTTTACAGAGTGTATGGGTAGGATCAGCAAGCATAGGATAAGTGATCTTACCGATTCTGTCAGAGGAATCATGCCATGCTTTGTGTACGAAATGAGAATCTGTAGATACAGAATAGATTTCACAGCCAGCAGCCTGAAAATCGGAATATTTGTTCTGAAGATCTTCAAGTTCGGTAGGGCATACAAAAGTAAAGTCTGCCGGATAGAAGAAAAATACACTCCATTTTCCAATGATATCTGTCTTGGTTACTGTTTTAAATTCCCCATTCTGATAAGCCTGGACAGAAAAATCGTTTACTTCTTTATTGATCATTGACATTTTAAAATTCCTCCTTTTTTGTAATAAGCATTCCCGTTAATACTATGGTTTATACATGAGGTTAGATATAACTAACTATATGTATAATATATCATTAGCTTTTAGTATCGTCAACGGATTTTGCATAAGTGAATATCATTTTCAGTAAACCAAATTAAAAAATCTGCTGATTTATTGTATCTGCTGTGAATTTCTCTGGCTGGCCGAATCTACTGTCTGGAAATATCCGGCTGCAAAAGTGAAAGTATTGCCTCGTACACAGATATATTTTCTTTGACAACTATGCAAAGATTTTCTTTTGCCTGATTCATCTGGTGAAACAGATTACGGACATCGGACCAGTTCTTTTTATTGCAGTATTTGGAACGAAGATATCTGTTTTTATCATAGTAATAGCGGTCATCTAACAGAACAACGAGACGCTTAATATCACTGGTAATATTACAGATCTGTGATTTATATTGATAGTTATGACTGATGTAATCATCTAATAAAGTTCTGGCCTCTTTCTCATTATTTGCATATACGACGGAAACATGAGGATAAGGTTTTGAAGTTTTTCTGTCTGTGAGATGCATCAGATTCTGAATAAATGAGGATAGTTCTGCGTTGGTTCGGATGCGGTTGGTTAAGTGAGACATTTGAATGTCGGGCAGGTTTTCTATAAGTTTCATTGTATTTGAAGCTAATTCATCAGGGCATATTGCATCTTCGGAATCACTGGAAAAGATTATGGGAAAATGTCCATTGGACTGTTTTAATAAAATCTGCAGTTTTTCAGAAGAAAGTAAATGCGCTTCGTCAACCAGAACTGCACTGTAATGTTCCAACCGTGTGTTTTCGATCAGCTGGTCGTCTGAAAGGAATGCCATACGTTGTAACCGTTCATGTAATATTTTCCATTCGGTTCCTGCACTACCGCAGTGAATAATACATACCTGCTGACGTCTGGACAGTTTCATGGCTATATCATAGAGAAGCAGTGTTTTTCCGGTTCCGGGAAGACCTGTAAAGCAAAAAAAGCCAGATCGGCCTGTGCAAAGCTTTCTCAGAATCTGGCGCTGGATATCTCTCTGCTGGGAAGTAAGAAAATATTCTTTTTTCAGGAAGCGCGCCGGTTCGGTAAGTGGGGATATCAGATATAGCTCTGCCTGGAACAGATCATCAATATTTCCCTGATAATCATTGCTATCTTTCTGTAATGTCCGGCATAGTTCATCCCAGTCTGCGTCTACAATATGATCATGATTTGTAAGCCTTACAAGTCGGTTTCGGCTGCTGATGTAGGTATAGGACTGGATGGGGCGTCCAAGTACAGAAAGATAATAACGGTTTTGGATAAGCTGTCTGCGGATTGCTTCGTCAGAAACTACACCACTTTTTAGTTCGATATTTATAATCTGATCCTCCTTGATCTGAAGAAGATCAAATTCTTTTCCAAGTCTGGGAATCTGGTAGGAATAGAAAAAACGCAGGGAATAGACTTTCTGCATACGCGCTTCTAACTGATTTACCAGTAATCTCATGCTTTCCAGTTCCCACGGCCGCATTTTCAGAAAATATTCCCGGCCGGATAACTGACGTTCGAGTTTTGAAAGAGAAGTCAGTGTAGCCAGATTTAACCGAATCAAGCAGGTCACCTGCTTCAAATTGCAAATATCCGCTTGACTATCTACATTGTAAATTGAACTTGTATGAATGTCTAATACTTATATTTTATTCTGCATAATGCTTGAAGCGCATGGATATGTATCAGGAGTAAGGAGGGTGGAAAGGTATGCTTAATTCTTGATGATAACTAAAAGCAAAAAAGGAGGAATGCCGCAACATTCCTCCTACAGAAATTATTTGGTTAAGCAAAAATGTAATTAAAAATTATTCAGCTACTGCAATAGCTTCTACTTCGCAGAGAACATTCTTTGGAAGCTGTTTTACAGCAACGCAGGAACGAGCCGGTTTGCTTGTGAAGTATTTTTCGTATACAGCATTGAATGCAGCGAAATCTGCCATATCTGCAAGGAAGCAGGTAGTCTTGACAACATTATCAAATGTAAGTCCGGCCTCTTCAAGAATTGCGCCTACGTTCTTGCAGGACTGCTCTGCCTGAGTTTCAATCTTATCGCCTGCAACTTCACCTGTTGCCGGGTCTACCGGAATCTGGCCTGATGCGAAAACGAAGTTTCCTACCATTTTTGCCTGTGAGTATGGTCCGATTGCTGCTGGTGCGTTCTTTGTTTCAAGTGTTTTCATGAGTGATTCCTCCCGTACAATTTTATTATATGTATTTAAAATCTGTATGTTTATCTTATCATCAAAAAAATATTTAGTCAATGGCAAAAACATTGTTGTCAGATAATTATTTATTGAGCAAATATTCTTCTGATTTATGATGAAATGTTAAGCAGATAAAAGTATCTGTATTGTTGATTGTTTTGGTCAAAGTGTAATGATTCGTCCAAGTTCTGCAGAAGTTCTGTGTGAAATAGAGATTACAGTTCTGTTTTCAGCGACCCGTTTCAGCGCACTAAGAACACTTTTCTCTGTTTCGGCATCAAGATTGGCTGTAATCTCATCTAACAGGAGCAGAGATGGCTGAGTTACTGCTGCTCGTGCGATAGACAAAAGCTGCCACTGTCCCTGCGAAAATATTTCTGGCCTGCATGGAGTGTCGTAACCGTGTTCAAGCTCTTCAATGGTAGTGCGCAGCCCGGTGATCTCGGCTACTGCCCTGATCTGGTCTTCAGAAATATTGTCATCGTACAGAGTAATCTGGTCTCTTACAGTCCCCGGAACCATATGAAAAGACTGTTCTACATAACCAAAGAGTTTCCGGCGATTATTATGGGAAATTTGAAAGGCAGGGATTCCGTGAATAAGAATTTCTCCGCTTTGAGATTCATACAGTCCAAGTAATAATTTCAATATGGTACTTTTTCCTGCACCTGTACGGCCGGAAAGTGTTACCTGATCGCCATCCATGATCTGGAAGTTGATATGTTCCAGTACAGTATGCTCATCATAGCCAAAAGTGACATCTTTAAATTCTACAAACGGCAGATACTCTGAATCAGATTTTCCATCAAACTTACTGATTACACTGGTATTTTCAGTTTCTGGGAGGCTTGATGTCAAAGTCTGTTTTGAGAAAGAATTTTCATCCAACGTCAGAAATTCATTAATGCGGTGGATTCCGGCGATAGCGGACTGAATGGTCTGGATTTCCATTCCAAGGCTTTCTACAGGTGTGAAAATCTGGGAAATATAATTTATGACTGCAACTGCTGTTCCGGCAGACATTCCAAACAAAGTAAGGATACGCGGATTACCGGATGCGGAAAGCAGCATGACAACTGCTACTACAACTGCATTCAGGATCAGTATAACAGGGGAATAAATCGCATCATAGAAGTTGGTTCTTTCCATCGCTTTGTAACTTTCATTGATGTACTGGTCGTACTGCTTCTCCATGTAGGATTCTTTTCTCAGACAGTGAATCGTACGGATGTTATGGAGAGTTTCCGGTACGTGTCCGGAGGCTCTTCCCACTGCCTGACGGTTCTCTATCTGTGCTTTGAGCATGTTCTTCTGTACATGTCTGGTGAACCAGAACAGGAATGGAAGAAGAATCAGAAGTACAAAGGTAAGTCCACGATTCTGGAACCAGATCACTGCCAGGATACTGATAATTTTACATGCATCTGCAAACATACTGATGATTCCGGATGTGAAGAGATTCTCTACAGTATCTACATCTCCGACAAATCTGGATACTAAGTTTCCTGGTTCCTGTTTGTTGATGTTGTCTGTAGTAAGATTTATAAATTTTTCCATCAGGCTGCTTCGGAGTCCATGGGTAATCTTTTGTCCAAATACGGTAAGCAGTCCCTCTCGTGCTGATTCCATCAGTCCGGTAATGGCAAGCATGATGAAATACAGCAGGATAAACAGAAAAGATGCAGATTTTCCAGATGTGATCCTATCTACGAATTTTGCAAGGATCAAAGGAGGAATCAGTGCAGTGATGATTGCGCCAAGTACAGTGACTACAATGCCGCCAAACAGAAATTTCTGCCTCTTTACAGTATTAAAAATTACATTTTTAACGTCGTTGCTATGTTTCGCATTGCTATGATCAGTATTCGTATTACTACTGCTGCCGGCGCTGCTCTTTTCATAGTAGTTTTCATTATTCTTCATGGCTCTCATCTCCTTTCTGATCATTGAATAATCTCGCATATTCTTCGGATCTGTGTAACATTTCTTCATGAGGGGCAATCTGTGTCTGGCCATCTTCTATCCAGATAACCTGGTCTGTTTCAGGGAACAGGTACAGGCGATGGGAAATCAGGAGAATGACTGTATCGCTGGAAATCTGTCGAATGTTGTTAAAAATCTGCCGTTCTGTTTTCCTGTCCAGTGCAGAGAAAGGATCATCCAGGATAAGAACCGGACGTTTATGGCAAAGGGTTCTGGCAAGGGCAAGACGTTGTGCCTGACCACCGGAGAGGCGGACTCCGCCATTTCCTACTAGAGTCTGCTTGCCCTCTTCCATTTCAGATACTTCTTTATCCAGGCATACCATCTGCAGGAATTTATCTGCATTTTCGTGAGTACCCATCAGAATATTATTTTCTATACTGTCATTGAATAGTTCCGGATCATGGCCGAGATATCCGATGGTGCCGGTACGGACAGATGAATCCAGATTTATCAGCTCTTTTCCGTTAAAGAGAATCTGTCCTTCATAAGGTGATTCACATAAAAAGGTTTTTCCGAGTGTGGATTTTCCACATGCGACTGGTCCTGTGAGGCCAATGATCTGTCCTGGTTTTGCACTAAATGAAACATCCTCAAATACTTTTCTGCCATCCGGATAAGTAAAGCTTAAATGTTTCACTTCCAGATTTCCTGCCTGCTGTACAGGAGCATCTGTCTGTTCCTGAGCCGGGTTTAACAGAGGATGGATTCGTTTCCAGGAGACCTGTGCTTTATGTACGGCGTTAAAGAGTTTTGCGGCACTGGATGATTTAACGGCGAGCTTCACAAAGCATGCAAGAAAGGTGGTAAATGCTGCGATGTCCCATGTTTTCCATCCGTTTCCAAGAACATTTTTCTGACCGAAATATAAGATGAACAATACTCCCGCCATGGAGATAATACGATAAACAGGCGGCATGATAGAGTTCCAGATATTTGCTTTTACCGCTGATCTTTCATAATCGGAGAGATTTTTCTCATAGGCATTCTGTCTCTCTTTTTCGCATCCGAATATACGGTATGTGATCGCATTCTGGGCACGGTCCAGAGTAGCGGCACTTAAGGTACCGGACTGTTCTTTGTAGGCTGTACCTGTGCGCTGGATCATGGTTTTCATTTTCTCTGCAGTAATATAGGATATTGGTGGAAAAATCATGCAGAGTAAGGCCAGACGCCAGTCATACCAGAGAAGCATTCCTGCGTAAGCTGCCAGTGCAACTCCTGTATCAAAGATTTCTGTGGTAAATTTTCGCATGCCCTCTACGCAGTCGTCGACATCCAGGATGGCCTTTGTCATCACATTACCCTCCCCCTCTTCGCGGAGGCTGTTTCTGCTTTTTACAACAAGGTTACTGTAGAGGATTTCTTTCATTCTGCGGTTTATGTTATTGGCAAAACGTCTTACATAGAATCGTTTGATGTATCGTGAGATCTGAACGATCCCAATAATAAGTACGTAGCCGATCACAAGTTTCAACATGTCCGGATAGTGGTTGATCCCGTTCAGAATCCGTACCAGACATTCTGTCATCTGTCCTTCGAACCAGGGACCTGCCAGAAGTCCAAGGTTATAGATCAGACCGGATATGGTTACGAGCAGAAGTACTTTCCATTCTATACGGAAATACGAAAGGATTTTATTGGGCTGAAATTTTTCCAGCTTCATTGTCTGCTTCTTTCCTTTCTTCAACTGGATTTTTTTGAGCCAGATAATCTGTTACATCTACGAAACCAGCACGGCGCTGTAGCTTGCATTTCCAGTATAGAGTATCAAGAGTCTGACAGAAAGCTGCCTTTTCTTCCAGCGGCAGTTCTGTCAGAAGCCATTCGTAGAAAACAGATTCGATATGTGCTTTGGAATTTTTCAATTTCTCTGCTTTTTCTGTTGCATATAACAGCTGGCTCCTGCCATCATCCGGGTTTGGCTTTCTGACCAGATAGCCTTTTGTTTCCAGATTTGCGACCCGTTTGGCTGCGGCTCCTTTGTCTATTTTCAGAGTTTCTCTTACTTTTGTCTGTGTGATTCCCGGATAGTGCCGTACCAGATGTATGACATCAAACTCGGCAGTGCCAATGCCATCTTCTTTCATTGTCTGGACAGTAAATTTACTAACTTCACGGGTTATTTTTGTCATTTTTCTTTCTGTGTCATCCATAAAAACTCCTCCGTTTGATGAAAAATAGTTGTACTATCAACTAAAAAGATGATAGTACAACTATTTTTATCTGTCAATATATGAAGTCAAGCGGATATTCGCAATCCGCTTCGCTGCTTGCTTGATTTGGTTAAATTAAGAGTGCTTATACATGTAAAAAGCAGTTCCTTTCGAAACTGCTTTTTACATGCGAAGTATTAAGATTATTTATTTAAGAAATAGAAAAACGATATGTTTCTGGTCAGAAGTCCTGCTCTCCCTCGTTTGCCTCTTCCATTGTAATAGAGTCCTGTATATGTATATCTGTGTAATGAAGACGCAGAACTGCCTGCGGCCAGTTGATGCTGACCACCGCGGACTTGTTTTTCTCTGTGCCGGCTTTGCGTATGAGGGTGATCAGATCGTTAAGGACTTCTCTGGTGAGATAGCCGCCGCGCCAGTGAAAGGTAAGGATTTTTCCTTTTTTGGCTGCCTGGAGGGAACGTTTGTATACGTCTTCCTGTTTGGTGAAAGACAGTTTCCTTTCTTTATAATAGAAATGTTCGTGGTCTGTACAGTGCGGTGCGGGTGCGATCAGTGGTTCATGGTCACGGAAGATCTGCTGGTCATCCAGGTTGAAATAGTCATATCGGATTTCGGAATCTTTATTTTTACAGAGAGTGTTGTCAAAGGTAGCATCCAGATGGTAGTAAGTACCGTTGATCCTGATGATATTCCAGGTATGGCGGTATTTGATGCCTTTATCCGGGTTGTTTCCGCAGATGGCAATGATGCACCAGACACCCAGAGCATCCAGTAATACTTTTACTGCTTTGGCGATTCCCTCGCAGACTCCTACCCCCTGTCCTAACGGGCCGATGATCTCATGGGAATAGGATTTCTTTAATTTATCATAGTGGACATTTTCACAGATGAAATCGTGGACATATTTCTCTTTTTCCCATTCAGACAGTTTCTGTGCAGGGCGGGTAAGTTTGTCTACTCTTGAAGTCATAGCTTTCTGATGTTCCCGGACTTTGTTTTTATCGAAGAGGTATTCCGGTATGAATATAATGTTGGGGGAATCCTTGTAATAGCGATATTTATAGCCGGTTGCCCAGAAAATCTCAGGGTGATCCAGTCGCATCTGAAAAAATACATTATAAAGTTCCTCTCCTGCCAGAGCCGGGATCTGGAATTCTGTATCCAGATTTTTGACACCCTGGAGAATGCAGTGGTAGGCAGATTGCTGTTGTTTGGTCATATGGTTGTAATAGTATGGTTCCATTTTTGGTCTCCTGATTACTCGGCAGGGATGATTAATTAGTGGAAACTCTTAATCCAGTTTACCAGAGAATCATGCCAGATGTTGTCATATACGGTTTTCTTCATCTGATCTGTGACCGGTCCATTATTTGCCATTTTGACAAGAATCGCCTGTTGTAATTCTTCTACAGTCATGTCTTCAGGTGCTTTGTCAGAATCTACGGTTACCATCTTAGCCGGTTTTTCAGAAATATTGTTTTCAACAGATTTTTCTGGCTGAAGATCTTCTGCTTTCGCTGCTGCGGTTTCTGCTTCTGCGAGAGTTTTGTCCTGTACAGGAGTTTCCGGCTGTGTGGAAGCTACTTCTGCAGGTTTCTCTTCTGTTTTTGCAACTTCAGTGTCTGGAACTTCTGCTTTTACAGCTGTATATTCTGGCATATCACCTGCAGGAACCCAAATCTCTCCGCTGTTGGCAGCTACTGTTACGTTGATGCGACCACCCTGGACGGATACTTTCTGACCTGTGAGGGTTCCAATATATTCCGCGCAGTTTCCTGCCGGGAGGCTCATACCTGCTGCATTGTCATCATTGTTTACAGTAATGATCACACGAACTCCGTCAAGGTCACGGGCAAATGCGAACTGGCGGTTGGTAAGCTGAAGTTCTGCATAACTTCCATAGCTTAATGCCGGTGTGTGCTGTCTTACTTTTCCAAGGGCTGCAATCAGTGCAGTGCATGGATTCTTCTGTACAGCATCTGCATAATCTTCGATGTTCAGGGCAGGTCTGAGACTGTCGTCAGAGAATTTCTCTTTCTTTCCTTCAATGCCAAATTCAGAACCATAATAGATGCTTGGTACACCCGGAAGTGTATAAAGTAATACATGAACAGGTGCAAAATGTGCTTTATTGGAAAGTTTGGTATAAATACGTTCTACATCATGGTTGTCCACAAAATTGTAAAGGTCCAGATTTCCCATATTCTGGAGATATTTTACAGTGTGTGCAATCTCGAAATAGTTATGATCATTGTGTCCGCTGTAAAGTGCTTTGTGCAGTGCATAGTTTGTTACACTGTGGAGTGTTTCTCCGTTTACCCAGCGGCTGTAGTCGCCATGGATGACCTCACCCATAAGCCAGAAATCTTCTTTTACTTCTGCTGCTGTGCGGCGCAGGGCACGCATGAAATCGAAATCAAGAACGTCTGCTGCATCAAGGCGGATTCCATCTACATCAAATTCGGATACCCAGAAACGGATCACATCGCAGATGTAGTTCTGTACTTCCGGATTTCTCTGGTTCAATTTTACCAGAAGATTGTAACCGCCCCAGTTTTCGTAAGAAAAACCATCGTTGTACTCGTTATTTCCACTGAAGTTTACATTACAGTACCAGTTAAGATATCTGGAATGTTCGCGGTTCTGCTGAATATCTTTAAATGCAAAGAAATCACGGCCAGTGTGGTTGAATACACCGTCGAAGATAACTTTGATCTCTTTTTCATGACAGGCTGCTACGAAGTTCTTAAGGTCTTCGTTAGTTCCAAGACGGGAGTCCAGTTTCTTGTAATCGGTGGTCTCATAGCCATGTCCTACACTCTCGAATAAAGGTCCGATATATAATGCAGTGCATCCAATCTCTTTGATGTGGTCAATCCATGGAAGTAGTGTGTTCAGACGGGATACGGGAGCACTGTAGTCATTGTGTTTTGGTGCACCGGTTAAGCCCAGTGGATAGATGTGATAGAAAATTGCCTCGTTATACCAGCTCATAATAACACCTCTGTTTTAAAAAATTTATAATTTCAAATTCAGGGAAAATAATACCCTGATATCATACAAGAAAAAAAAATAGAATTGCAGATATACGGATCAGCGATTTCTTTTGGGTCTGTATCATAGATTCTTATTTAATTCAAGCGGATATTCGCAATCCGTTTCGCTACTTGCTCATAGCCAAATAACTGCTCCGCAGTTTGGTTAAATAAATTGTATTAAAGTTGAAATTATATTTCATGCAGTCTTTATAATAACAGATTTTTCGGACAGAATCCAGTTTTTTTCGATTTTTCTGACTTTTGCAGTAGTGTATTGTCATATTAACGAAAAACAACCGCTATACTATACAAAATGCTGTTATAGTATGGCGGTTGTTTTATGCATTATTTAACCAAATCAGGTATGAGCAATGTTATCCCTGGAAAGGTTTTACGTCTGCTACTGCTTCTTTTGTGGAGATGACTTTATTGTTATTGTCTGCATCGAGAAGCTGGTATCTGTCATTTCCCATATGAACTTCTTTCATATAGGTAAGCTGACGTAAACCGTGACGGGTTTCAATTCTTTCTACAAGATCTTTATGATCTTCTTCTTTCAGTGCATAGACAAGATCTACAGAAGCCTGATCTGCTGCAAGGATATCTGTGGAGGCTACGATTCCGATGTTCGGTGTAACAACCGGAGCTGCGCCAACGCCCTCGCAGTCGCAGGATACGGACATGTTTCTTAATACGTTGATAAATACGATATGCTCACCGAAATAATCTACAGTAGCTTTGGAGGATTCTGTGATTCTTTCCATCAGTTCTTCCTCTGCAATGCTCCACATATTGTCGGAACCCTCTGCTGTATGGATCATTCCTTTTCCGATACGGCCGTCTGCACATCCGATACCAATGTTCTTATTGGAACCGCCGAAGCCGCCCATTGTATGGCCTTTGAAATGTGTTAATACCAGCATGGAATCGTAGTTTGTAATATTTTTACCCATGCTCATTTCTGTGAACCATTTGCCCCCCTTTACAGGGAGCATAACAGTTCCGTCTTCATCCATGATATCTACCGGGCAGAAAGTCCATCCGTTTACTTTCAGAGTTTCTCTGTGCAGCTCGGTTGTATAACGGTCACCTTCGTAATAGGTATTTGTTTCTACAATAGAAGCATCCGGAAGTTTTTTCTCGATCAGTTCTTTTACCCATGGTCTTGGAATAATGTTTGGGCCGTTTTTCTCACCTGTATGAAGTTTGATGGCTACTTTTCCTTTAAGCTTATCTCCTGCTATACAGTCCAAAATTTTCTGAAGTCCTTCAGGGGAAAGGTCTCTGGTGAAATATACAATGGATTCTTCACCTGTACGTTCTTCCATCGGAATATATTTATCTCCGCCTGTTCCCGGAACTGCTTTACAACATTTGCAATCTGACATATATCTGTACCTCCTGTAATTCTATTTTCTGGTAAAAATTATACAACTGAAAGTGGACTTTAAGTCAAGGGTGGATTGTAAAATGTAAAGGTTATTTCCGGGATATGAAAGAAAATTTCAATATCCGCTTGACTTCAGTTAAATACATTGGATAGAAATCCGTGTAATAAACTCTTCCTCTTCTACTGTCAGTTCATCCCATACTGCTTCTTTGTAGCAGAATTCGCCGGGAGTCAGATGATTTGTTTTCATGTAATTGAACAAAATGCGATAGGCCTGTTCTGCATCATAGTAGTTTCCTTTTAAATAAACAGCTGAATATGTTCCGGCAGGTTTGATCAGCTGGGAAATATCTGGAGAGGGAAAAGCTACTTTTGTGAAAAAGTATGCATAAATGTCTGTATTTCCTTTCTGAAGTTCAGAAACAGGCATCATTGCGCCATAAGGGTGGCCGGTGTTTAGCATGGAATGATTACAGTACCCGATATGCTGACATAAGGCATGAAAAAGTTTTTCATGGTCTGCAGTGTCAAGCCTTGGACTTGTGATCAGTATTTCTTCCGGATGAGTTTCTGTTACAGGAGCGGAAATACGGTCTGTAAAGTGAATTTTTTCTCCAGCCTGTATCAGGGAAAGTTTGGTATGGATTACTTCCTGAATACGCTGGAGCTGTTTTAAATTTGCTGCTACTTTCTGTTCCTGTTCTTTCAGCAGATTTTTCAGATCTGCCGGGTTCTTGTCTATGATGTATTTTTTGATTTCTTTTAATGGCATGCCTATGTCTTTCAGGCAGGTGATGGTGAAAAAGACATCGCTCTGACTTTCTGTATAATATCGGTAGCCTTTTTCATCCGTATATGCGGGGGAAAACAGGCCAATTTCATCATAATGGATGAGTGTACGTTTGTTTGTATTGCATAATTTTGCAAATTCCCCAGTTTTTATGCAGGGTTCATTAAATTTTTGCATATTTAATCATTTCTCCTATTGACTATAACGTAACGGTATACTTTATTATAGAGAACTGAAGGAAAAAATACAATGTTATTTCTATATATAAATACAAAGGAGAAGTAAAAAATGCCGACATTAAGTGACAGAGTACAGAAGTTTACAGATTCCGTTATCCGCAGAATGACACGTATCAGTGACGAATACGGAGCAATTAATCTTTCACAGGGATTTCCTGATTTTGATCCGCCAAAGGAAATGTTGGATGCGTTGGCAAAGGTAGCTTATGCAGGACCTCATCAGTATCCGATCACATTTGGTGCGGAAAATTTTCGCCAGGCTCTTGCCAGAAAGCAGGGAAAGGCAATCGACAGAACAATCGATCCGGAAAAGGAAATTGTAGTAACATGTGGTGGAACTGAGGCTATGATGTGTGCCATGATGACCATCTGCAATCAGGGGGATAAGGTTATGGTCTTCTCTCCGTTCTATGAAAATTACGGGGCAGATGCAATTCTTTCAGGAGCAGATCCTATCTATATTCCATTGGTTCCGCCAGAATATAATTTTGATATCAATCTGGTTGAGGACGGTTTCAAGCAGGGTGCGAAAGCAATCATTGTATGTAATCCGTCTAACCCTTGTGGAAAAGTTTTCAGTCGTGAAGAACTGATGGCAATCGGGGAACTTGCACTGAAATATGATGCATTTGTAGTGACAGATGAAGTATATGAGCATATGGTTTATGCTCCGAATCATCATACCTGTATGGCATCTCTTCCGGGAATGTATGATCATACTATCACCTGTAATTCTCTTTCCAAAACTTACTCTATTACAGGATGGCGTCTCGGATATTTGATCGGACCGGAAGAAGTAATCGAATCTGCAAAAAAAGTACACGATTTCCTGACTGTAGGTGCTGCTGCTCCGCTTCAGGAGGCTGCTGTGACAGGATTGAATTTCCCGGATTCTTATTATACAGAACTTCTGGCAACCTATACAAAAAAACGTGCTTATTTCCTGGATGGACTTGACCGGATCGGGTTGAAGCACAATGTACCGCAGGGAACGTATTTCGTACTGATCGATATTCAGGATTTCCTGGATCTTCCTCAGTTTAATGGTTATACAGATCTTGAGTTCTGTGAATGGATGATCCGAAACATCGGTGTAGCTGCTGTACCGGGCTCCAGTTTCTTTAAAGAAGAGGTAAATCATCTGATCCGTTTGCATTTCGCAAGAGAAGAAAAGACACTGGATGAAGCGTTAAACCGTCTTGGTAAATTACAGGAGCTTTTGAAATGATGAATACAGATTCGGTATATTTTTGTAATTATTCTATTGGAGAAAATGTAGGAAAAGAAATCGCAGATGTCTGCAACAGACATGGAAAAAAGATGTTGCTTATCGGCGGTGAAAAAGCGCTGGCAGCAGGAAAAGAACGTCTGCTTTCTGCACTGGCAGATACAGAGATTGAGATTGTTGATATGGTGCTGTTCGGTTCTGATTGTACGTACGATAATATTCATAAATGGGCGTCCTATGCTAAGGAGTGCGGTGCAGATATGATCATGGGTATGGGAGGCGGAAAAGCTCTGGATACAGCGAAAGGTGCAGGATATGAAGCTGATCTTCCGGTATTCACTTATCCGACGATCGCATCTACCTGTGCAGCAACTACTGCCCTGTCTGTTGTTTACAGAGCGGACGGAAGCTTTGACAGTTTCTATTTCTATGAGCGTCCTGCTTATCACTGTTTTATAGATCTGACCATAATCGCTAACGCACCTGATCAGTATCTGCAGGCAGGTATGGGTGATACCATTGGTAAATTTTTTGAATGCCATTTTGCTGCCAGAGGGGACAAGCTGCAGCATAGCTCTGCTCTTGGAAGAGAGATCAGTAATATGTGTTATGCACCACTTCTGGAATATGGTGAGCAGGCATTGAAAGACTGCCGCAGCCACGAGGCCTCTGTATCTCTGAAACAGGCAGTTCTCGCAAATATTGTAAGTACGGGACTGGTTTCGCTGATGGTACTGGATGAATATAACTGTGCGATCGCGCATTCTGTTTATTATGCGCTGGTTCTCCTGCCGGGATTTGAAGAGAAATATCTGCATGGAAATGTAGTGGCTTATGGGGTTCTGGTCCAACTGTTGGTTGATCATGACAGGGAAGAGGCTTTGAAGTTAAAGGAATTTCTGCAGAAACTGGATATTCCGACAACCTTAAAGGAAATGGAGGTTCCGGTGGACAGAGGATATTTGAAAGATGTACTTCATGAAACTGTTACAGGACCGGATATGGAGCATATTCCTTATGAGGTTACAGAGGATATGATCTTTGTAGCGATGCAGGAAGTTGAAAATTTGTAAAAATGGAGAAAAAGATGAAAGAAAAAAGTATTAATACCAAAAATCTTTTGAAGTTTATTCTGGGTTCTGCATTTGGAATTATGATGTTTCTGGTTCCGATTCCGCAGGGGGATTCTTTTACCACTTTACTGGATTATCTGAAGAATTTCCTGAAATCTCTGTTTGGCGGTGCGTTGCCGTATATTCTGGTAGTGATGATCACCGGATCTGCAATTTTGAGCGTGTATGATTATTTCTGCAAGCCGGACTGGATCCGTAAGAATAATTATCTGAGAAAAGGATTCTCTACTACTCCGCTGTATCTGATTTCTAAGGTAATCGGTGCGATTGTAACCTGTATGGTTGTATTTGGAATTGGACCGGAGTTTGTTACCTCACCTGATACAGGGGCAAGCATTGTCAGTCTGTGTGGAACTTTATTCTGTATTGTTTTGGGATTTAGCTTTATCCTGCCGTTTCTTACAGACTGTGGAATTATGGAGTTCATGGGAGTATTATTGAAACCAATCGTTCGTCCATTATTTCATGTACCTGGCAGAGCTTCTATCGACCTGATCGCGTCCTGGTTCGGAGCTTCCAATGCGGCTGTTATCCTTACACGTGAGCAGTATATGAAAGGATTTTATACCAAAAGGGAAGCAGGTTATATTATGACAAACTTCTCTCTTGTATCAATTCCATTTTGTCTGATGGTTGCAGATACGATTGGAATTGCTAATCTGTTTCCGGCATTTTATCTGTGTATCTGTGTAGTTGGTATCATTCTTGCAGTGATCATTGCAAGAATACCTCCAATCCGCATACTGCCGAATACTTATCGTGAAAATGTAGGCAAACAGATTAACGAGGATATCCCACAGGAACAGGGAACTCTGCATTATGCGCTGGAACTTAGCTGTAAACGTGCAGAAAACTTCCATATTAAAAATGTACTTGCGAGCGGTCTGGAAGTTGTTATGGGTATGCTCTTTGACCTGATCCCGATTGTTGTTGCATGGGGAACGATTGCACTTGTGATTGCTGTTTACACACCTGTTTTCCAATGGATTTCCTATCCGATGGGATTATATTTAAAGTTGTTTGGAGTTAAAGAAGCCTTTTCTGTTGCACCGGCTACGCTGGTTGGATTTACAGATATGTTTATTCCTGCGCTTCTGATCACCGGAGTTCAGTCAGTGAAAACTAAATTTGTGATCGGTGTGCTTTCTCTGGTACAGATTATCTATCTGACAGAGGTTGGAACAATTGTTATCAAAAGTGAAATTCCGCTTAATTTCTGGAAACTTCTGATCATCTTTCTGGAAAGAACACTGATTGCAATACCATTGATTGTGCTGTTTGCGAATCTTGTATTGTAGAATTGAAAGTGGTTTTATCATAGGAATAGGATTTCTGGTTTAAGTTAAACAACACTTACTTGTTTTATACCCTGAGCATTTTTAAATGAACTATTGCGGATCTCTTTTTTGATGCTTGGATTATTTTTTCCTTAGTATTTGCAATATGGAAAAAGGTGCCTTTAAGTATTGCGTCGGCGAAAATCTATACTTCATATTTAACAGAGTATGTTAGAATATAAAAGGGTTACTGTTCACAGGCAATATCCTGCGAGGTGTTTTTTGTGAGCGAAGGTCACCTGCAGGACTTGCCACTGGCAGCTCCTTACGGATGCATGGAAACAGAAAACCCGAGACATACTGTGCGCGTATTTATGCGATTAGCATAAATTCTGTGCATCGCGAAGCGTGTTACTGGGCACGGAGTGAACAGTAACATAAAAGGTAAAAATTGTTAGGGTAACTAAAAATTAACTCTACAAAAATAATTATTTCCAGTATATAATGATGTAAAATACTATTTTAACGGGAGAAATTGGTTATGAAACATATAGATGAAATTCAGATTGCGGGAACTGCAATTCTGCTTTGCGGAGCAATGTTTGCGATTTCTGCTGTTGCACCTACCGGAAATACGGTATCAAAGGCAGTTACAAATTTTACGGAAGCACCGGAAACTGCTGCGGAAGCTCAGGCTCAGGCAGAAGCTCAGGCTGAAGAAGACGGGTTTACCATTTATACCCAGGACAGCAATTATGATTATGATTATGATTCCAATGATGATGGCGGCTATGACGATTCTTATTATGATGACTCTTCCAATAATGATCAGCAGGATAATCCAGATCAGGGTTATGATGATACAGATAACGGCGATGGAACTTCGGATGATGGAAGCGATGACCAGACAACGTCGGATGATACGGGAGCTGATTCTTCTGATCAGATTGATTATTCAGGTGATGAATCAGATGGTTCTCTGGACAATTCTGATACATTGGAAGACAATGGAGAGAATATACAGTAGATAGATATTGCTGTTTTGGAATGACCCTTTAGTTAAGAAATAAAAGATCTCCCGGGAAATGCTTCCCGGGAGATCTTTTCTACATAGCAATCAAATCTTTCCATGTAGCAGGACCGCAGATTCCGTCCACTTCCAGAATTTCTTTTCGGGCTTCCTGGTATGCTTTCAGGGCATAGATGGTGTTTGTGTCAGCACTCCACGTGAGTTTCAACGCTTTGCCGTTTTTGCCTTTGAAGCCTCTGGCTCTCAGGATTTCCTGAAGTAATAATACGGATGTATTTTTGTCTCCTGCTTTTACTGTCTTTGGATTGAACTGATAGGTATTTTCAGGAACTTTTTTTACTGATTCTGCTTTAGGTCCGGATGTTACCGCAATTGCTACATGATGGTTATCATTCAGCAGAATATCTCCTGCCTTGAGGTAGTCACCGGATATCAGATATTTTTTATTTGTTAATATGCTGGCCCCTGCAGTTTTCAGCGCCTGCCTCATATTGTAAGTTGTAAGATAAATACTTACAGCTTTAAGTTTAGGCAGATTCAGCCGGTAACCTGCACCTTTGATAATGGCTGCAGTACTTGCACTGCAGTCTGTTTCGCAGGATACTGTGATCTGTGCAGGATCATAATTACTGGCTTTTAAATGCTGCCAGAATGTATAGCGGTCGTTACTGTTTCCCACAGTTCCCTGATCATATCCGATCAGATTATTCAGGGCTGCTTTCTTTGCCATATCAGCGATCAGAGAAGCGGTCTTTCGGTTTTCAAATCTGAGGACACACATCCATGGACGACTGTACCAGTTCATAATCTGATATTCGGTTCCTGTCTGGTCACCTGCTTTTCCTCCTGCATAACGGCCGTTCTCGTCATGACCGCAATTGGAAATCTTTACCATTATTTTTTTCTCCCTTTTTCATTCTCTGATTCTGAATCTTTATATTTTGTCCGATCCCAGATTCCTTTTACTTTTTCCCAGCCACCAGTCGATACCAGATAGACAATAAATGCTGCGACCAGGGAAGCAAACACATAATACCATGTGATTGCAATATTATAATATGTGCATAGAACTACCAGTGTCACCGGACATAAGAGCAGAGAGGCTGCGAGTGCCACGATGCTGGTGGGAATCTTTTTTATTACAGGGAGTTCTTTGATCACCTGTACGATGATTGATACCAGGAATGCCAGACCTCCGATCAGTGCCAGACCATAAGTTACATATTGCATCATTACATTTACTTCCATAGAAAATCTCTTTTTTCTAATACAATATGCTTTTTTCCATGATTGGTTTACAGGTAAAAATACCATTGAATTTCTCATGGGAAATTCAGAAACTGTAAATATTCTGAGGGTATTGTTTTATAGGATTATCATACCTCTGACCAAACTGATTATAAAATCCATTATAAGAATGAAGAGACAAGAAAGAATCCTGCCCGGAAGGCTTCAAACGGATTTAAAATCCTTCCTGTCTGCGGACTTTCCAGAGTTTGGCTCGTTTTTGAGCAGCTTCATTTTCAATCTGCTGAGTTACACCCTCAATGATAAGTCCCGGAACTTCGACAGGATTCTGATTCTCGTCTGTTCCAACCATTGTAAAATAAGCGCGGTTGATCATAGTTCTGGTTCCGTCAAGAGCCTCGCAATAAGTATCAATACGAACCTCCATAGAAGAACGTCCTACATGAGTAAGCCTTCCGATCAGGACAATTGTATCATTTACTCTGGCTCCTGCTTTGAAATACATGTTATCGACAGCAACAGTCACTACATTCATTTCCGCATGGCGTTTTGCAACAATTCCGGCAGTTTCGTCGATCCACGCGAGCAGTTGACCGCCAAATAAATAGCCGGCAGCGTTAAGACATTTCGGCATTAATAAATGGGACTGTTCTGTTAAGGAGTCTTCGACCCGTTTCATTCTTCTTTCTGACATTTCATATCTCTCCTTTTTCTGACGTGCTTTTATATTTATCTGCTTTATTGGGATAATCCCGATAACAGGCAGCTTTTCTAAGCTGAATTTCTGTCAAGCCAATACTCACAGTTGAAGCAGATGATCTAATTGTAACCTGACTTGATTCAGATATAAACTCAAAACACAAATATTATAGCACATTCTTTATATTTGTGGTATATTATATGAATATTTACCGTAAAAACAGCAAAAGTATATATAAAAGCCACCTTTACTCTGTAGAATTTTAATGCGTTATCACTTTAATATGATTGTACATAAAAAAATACAATCTTTAGCTTGCCTTTCCTTTCACTTTACTGTAAAATCATTAAATAGGTAAAAATACAAATGTTCGCCATACCAAAACACTGATTGCAAGGACGTATCCGCTCTTCACTGTATCAGTGTTTTTTAGCAGAAATGCCTACATAATAATCATGGGGAAATGAGGAAAGATATTATGGAAAAACATGAAATGATGAGTCTGGAAGACTCCAAACAGCTTCGTGAAAGAATGAGATTCTTCGAACAGGAACTGCTCAAGAATCATCATATCGATCCAAACCTGTATGTAGAATATGATGTAAAAAGAGGCCTTCGTGATTCAGCAGGTAAAGGTGTTCTGACAGGTCTTACAGAGATTTCTGATGTCAATGGATATAACCTGATCAACGGAAGGCAGATTCCGGCAGATGGACGTTTATATTATCAGGGAATTAATGTACAGGATATTATCAGTGGTCTGAAGGGCAGGCGTTTTGGTTTCGAAGAAACTATTTATCTTCTGATCTTCGGTAAGCTTCCTGACAAAGATGAACTTGCAAGATTTCTGGATGTAATGTTCGATATGGAAGATCTGGGCGGCCGTTTTGTTCGAGACGTCGTTATGAAGGGAACTAATGCAAACATTATGAATGCTATGCAGCGTTGTGTCCTCGCTCTTTATACATATGATGACAACCCGGAGGATATTTCTCCGGAGAATGTACTTCGTCAGTCTCTGGAACTGATCGCAAAGCTTCCTGAAATTGCGGTATATTCTTATCATGCATATCGTCATTTCCGTAAAGATGATACCTTATTTATCCGTAATCCGCAGAAAGGGCTTTCCCTCGCTGAGAACATCCTTCTTATGCTCCGTCCTGACGGACAATATACAGAGCTGGAGGCAAAGGTTCTGGATATTGCACTGATTCTTCATGCAGAGCATGGCGGTGGTAACAACTCCACTTTTACTACTCATGTAGTAACTTCTTCAGGTACAGATACTTATTCTTCCACAGCTGCGTCTATCGGATCTTTGAAAGGACCGCGTCATGGTGGTGCAAATCTGAAAGTCCAGAATATGTTCGCCGATCTGAAAGCAAATGTAGAGCACTGGGATAATGAAGATGAGCTCATTGACTATCTTCAGAAAGTACTGAATAAAGAGGCGTTTGATCATGCAGGACTCATCTATGGTATGGGACATGCAGTTTATACACTCTCCGATCCCCGTGAAGTGATCCTGAAACGTTTTGCTCAGGCACTGGCTGAAGAGAAGGGAATGACAGAGGAATTTGAACTCTATGACAGAGTAGAAAATATCGCTGGCAAACTGATCATGGAACACAGAAAACTGTTCAAAAATGTCTGTGCTAATGTGGACTTCTACAGCGGATTTGTTTACAGTATGCTTGGTATTCCGGAAGAATTATTTACTCCGATTTTTGCCATTGCGCGTATGCCTGGCTGGAGTGCTCATCGTCTGGAAGAACTGATCAATGCAAACAAGATCATCCGTCCTGCTTACAAGTATGTCGGACATCATACAGACTTTGTTGCTTTTGATGAAAGATAATATATGAGAAATATAAACTGGCTGCGGTTAATTCTGCAGTCAGTTTTTGGTCATAACAGAAAACTTTTTGATAAAATATGTTTGCATTTATTCTATGATATCTGTATAATTTAGAAAAATACATATACTTTATAATTTGATACCATGTAGTTTTATGATAACTTATTGTAAATAAGGAACAGCGATCCACTAATACTGATATTACCAGTGTTTTGTCGGATTGCTTTATTTATATCAGAAAAAGGAGGTATTTTATTATGGCAAAGGAACAGATTGCAGTTGCAGAACTGGTTTTAAATATAATCCTTGGCAAAACAGGCGGTACGCGGGTAGATTATTTTCCCCAAAAACCGGATTTCCCGTTTGGTGAGCCTTATGAACAGGAATTCGAACGTGCAACACCGGAGAGCCAGGGGATTTCCTCTGATCTGTTTACTGCTCTTCTACGGGAACTGGATGCTTCGAAAGATACGGAAATGCATCACTTTATGGCATTGCGTCATGGCAAAGTAATCTGTGAATGTAATTTTGCTCCCTATCCAGGGGGAATGTGGCATATTACTCATTCCATGTGTAAAAGTATTACAGGTATGGCAATCGGTATGATGGTTGAAGAAGGAAAACTGAAACTTGATGAAAATATATACGATATTTTTTCAGATCAGGTAAATGCTTTTTCAAAAATTTTCCGTCCTGTGATCACAGTGGAAAATCTTCTGACTATGACAAGCGGTGTGACCTTTAATGAATCCGGGATCGTATCCGGAAATGACTGGCTTGGAAGTTATCTGAATGCATCGGTAAACGGAAAACCGGGAACAGAATTTCAGTATAACAGTCTGAATACTTATGTGCTTTCTGCAATTGTGACTAAACGTACGGGCGAGACTTTGACCGACTATCTGAAACCACGACTTTTTGAGCCTCTTGGAATTACAAAATATTACTGGGAAACCTGTCCCAAGGGCATTACAAAGGGCGGATGGGGGCTCTTCCTCTGTACTGAAGATATGGCTAAACTCGGTCAGCTGTACCTTCAAAAAGGGAAATGGAACGGTCGACAGATCGTGTCAGAATATTGGATAGAGGTATCAGCCGCAAAACATCTGGAAACACAGAAAGATACTTACGGATACGGTTATCAGCTTTGGATGGAACAGCGCCCGGGCAGTTTTGAGTTTAATGGAATGCTGGGACAGAATGTTGTGATCTATCCGGATATGGATATGATCCTTGTTACAAACGCGGGAAATAAGGAACTCTTTCAGGACTGTATTATGCTCAATATTATTCGAAAATACTTTCCGTTAAATTATCATCCTGCTGAAACGCTTCCGGACAATCCTGTTTCTTATGGTCTTCTGAAACGTCTGTGCGGAGAATTGGAGTATGGCACAAATTCTTTTACTTCTGATTCTCAATCCGGATCACTGCGAGGAGGATGGAAAAAATGTAAAATTTCCGGAAAGAAAAATACAGGAAAAAAATATAGTTATCGTATTCAGAAGCATACTGCTCTTCCATCTTCATTTAACAATTTCAGACAACTCATAGATGGCCGAACTTATGTTATGGATCAGCATCATATCGGAATTGCACCCTTGTTTTTGCAGGTATTCCATAACAACATGACAGATGGGATCACCAAAGTTTCTTTCACATATATTGCCGGAAAATTTTACGTTTCTTTTAATGAGGGTGATGTAATTCATAAACTTCCTGTCGGCTTTCATCAGGCCGCACCGGGCTGTGTTTCTCTTCATGGTGAGAATTATCTTGTCTGCACGCTGGGTGAATTTACATGGGATGAGAATCGAATACCTGTATTAAAACTGGAGATTACTTTTATTGAAGAATGCGTGAAGCGAAAAGCACATATTTTCTTCCATGAAGATAACGAAATTGAAATCAGATGGAAAGAAACACCGGGTAAAACGATGATTATGGAAGGTTTAAGCTCAATTACTGAAGAATTATCAAAAAATTTCCTGTATAATTCCATTCTCGGAGATAATAATATTACTACTGAACTGCTTCATCGGCTTATGGAACAGACAATAGAACCGATTGCATGGGGACATCTGGAAAAGTCAGAGACTGAAGTAAATGAAACAGACACTGAAACAAATTATATTTTCCAGATAAATAAATAATAAGGCATATTACAAACACTGGTCTGACAGACAGTTCTTAATAAGTTCATAATAAAAACAAAAATGCATCTCCCACTAGTAAATCAGAGGGAAATGCATTTTTGTTTTTATGGTTTATTTATGGAAGTAAATCCTTAGTCCTGTTTAACGTTGAAGGCTTTCATTCCAGGATATACTGCGCTTGCACCAAGTTCTTCTTCAATGCGGAGAAGCTGGTTGTATTTTGCAACTCGTTCGGATCTGCTTGGTGCACCTGTCTTGATCTGGCATGTGTTAAGTGCTACTGCAAGGTCAGCGATTGTTGTATCTGCTGTCTCACCGGAACGGTGTGAAGAAATTGCTGTATAACCTGCTTTATGTGCCATCTTAATTGCTTCCAGTGTTTCGGATACGGAACCAATCTGGTTTAATTTGATCAGGATTGCATTACCGGCACCAAGGCTGATACCTTTTGCAAGTCTTTCTGTATTTGTAACAAACAGGTCATCTCCAACAAGCTGTACTTTGTCTCCAAGTCTTGCTGTAAGTTTCTGCCATCCTTCCCAGTCTTCTTCATCCAGACCATCCTCGATAGAGATGATCGGATATTTCTCGCATAATTTAGCCCAGTGTTCGATGAGCTCTTCAGATGTATATTCTGTGCCGGCTTTTGGAAGTTTGTAATAGCCTTTACCTTTTTCGCTCTTCCATTCAGAGGAAGCTGCATCCATAGCAATCTTGAAGTCTTTGCCTGGTTCATATCCTGCTTTTTTAACTGCTTCAAGAATTGTTTCGATTGCTTCTTCATCGGATTTCAGTGCAGGTGCGAAACCGCCTTCATCACCTACTGATGTAGCAAGTCCGCGCTCTTTCAGGATAGAAGCAAGTGCGTGGAATACTTCAGCACACCATCTTAAGCATTCTTTGAAGGAAGGTGCGCCTACCGGCATGATCATAAATTCCTGTACATCCAGACCTGATGATAATGCATGGCATCCACCATTTACAATGTTCATCATTGGTACAGGGAGACGGTTTCCGGAAACACCGCCAAGGAAACGATACAGCGGAATCTCGAGAGATGTTGCTGCTGCTCTGCAGCATGCGATAGATACTGCAAGAATTGCATTTGCTCCAAGTTTGGATTTATCTTTTGTTCCGTCTGCTGCGATCAATGCTGCATCTACTGCATAGATGTCACTTGCATCGAGGCCTTCAATTGCTTCGTTGATTGTTGTATTGATATTTTCTACTGCTTTCTGTACGCCTTTTCCAAGGTAACGAGCTTTATCTCCATCTCTTAATTCCAGAGCTTCAAATTCACCGGTAGAAGCACCGCTTGGAGCTGTTCCTCTGGCAACAGTGCCGTCCATCAGATATACTTCTGCTTCTACTGTTGGATTTCCTCTGGAATCCAGAATTTCTCTTCCAATTACTTTCTCAATTTCTAAGTACATGATAAATCCCCTTTCTGACTTTGCATTTGGACTCCTGGTACATCACAAGATAAGGATGTACCGGTCGAATCATATCTGAGATACGGTTTCAGCATAACCGTGAATTCAGCAAGTTTACAGATGTGATCCAGATTTCCGAAGATTTCAGCAGTTCTCCGGATGGAGCTCAAATGATTAATTCACGCGAGAGTTCGCTGTATCTAACTCTAATGGTTAGTATATTCTAACTTTGATAAAAATGCAAGAGGAAAGTGGAGGGGATATTGAGAAAGTATTTCATAAATTCCTATTTTTGTTATAAATTATAAAAATAATCCTATCATAAAAATAAAAGTATTTTTTACATTAAAAACTCCAGCTATTTACCTAATTTGTAAATAACTGGAGTTTGCATGTATGCTCAATATAATTTTTTTATGAATGAGTACATTTAGTAAAAGTAATAGTATGTGAATAAACAGAATTAGCTAAATATCCACATTTTTTGCATCGTTGACATGTATATACTTTTACTGTACAACCACCAGATGCGTTTTTAGCATGTGTGTTTAAATATCCATCTACCATACTATGTGTACATAAAGCATGTTCAGAATAACTATATACTGGAATTTGGATACCATCTAAAGTAACAAATACAGAATCACTTTCTGAAAAATCGACTTCATACATACTATTTTCGCCAGAGTTAAAGCTTACAAAATCCAAAGCAGAATCATCGATATCTTCTTTTACATTTATATCAGATGAAGGCATAGCCTCATAAGCTAACGCAGTCCCTGCACCAGCCACAATTGTCAATGCTGACACTGCCACCATAATCCCTCTCTGTAACAATCCTTTTCTCTTTTCTTTCATCATATAGTTGATCCTCCTTTTAATAATATTCATAGCTCTTCCGGATTTCTTTTTATGTCCGGAAAGGTTATTTTTCCACACAGCCGGAAGGATATCCGGAGTTGAGGCCAGTAATACCAGCAGAGTTGCATAAGCACGGCGTGTTTCTTTATCGCAGCCTTCTACCGCTGCGCCGTCACTGACTATTTCTGCTGTATCTCTATAAAGATAAAACAAAAGATATGCTACTGGATTCATCCAGTGTAAGCACAAAACTAAAAGACATAGTAATTTTACAAAATTATCATGATTTCTCAAATGTGCATATTCATGCTTGTATACCATGATAAAGTTAGGATGGAGCGGAAAACTCTCGGGGATCGCTATCTTCTGATGAAAGAATCCTATCGTACATGGACCGCAGATCCCATCGGGTATCAGATAATAAGTAATATTATTTTCAGTATCATTCACTGTTTCGAAAATATAATTTTTAATTGAACGTGTCTCTTTACAATATTTGATAAGTTCATAAAGAGAAAATACAATAATTCCAGCCATCCAGATGGTCGCAACAACATTAAACCATTGCGGCATCCAAATATATTCGCCCTTTCTTTCATGCCAGAAGGACAGAGAATTGGACAAATATAACTGGGCTTCTTCATTAAAAAGCACTTCCGGGTAAGCTTTTTCCGGAATCAGATATTTAATCAGCTGCACAGGAACCAGATAAAAGAACAATCCTGTCAGAAGTAATCTTTTTCCAAGAACATAGTTATAATTTTTACTTTGAATTATGTATATAAATAAACATATCACAACAGGAACAGATCCTGCGATGGACATACAGGCTAATAATTCCATTTCATATCACGTCATTTCTTCTTAATGTATTCTAATAAATATTCTTTTTCCTCCTCTGTAAGTTTATCTTCGGAGGTAAGAGCGCTGATAAGAATGTTCATATCAGGTACTGTATATCCTGATGCAGATGATCTGGATATTTTTGGAGATTCTGCTTTTACTGTTTCATCCTTCTTTTCAGCAAATTCATTTAATTTATCATACAGATATCGGTTTCTCAGTCCCAGGATCAACATGGATACCGGATACAGTAAAGAAATTACTGCCGCACCGATCATATATAAGGTAAATGCACGTGTATCGTCTACCGGTGGCTTGCTCATAAAATTAATAAAAAAGCAGACACCAGAACATATGGTAAATAAAATCCAGCAGACAATTTCTATCTTTCTTTTCATCTTTTCGTCTCCAGATTGTAATTTTCTATCAATTTTTCAACTGCATTTAGTGTATCACAAGTGTACAAAAATCACAACCAAATTCTAGTAAATTTCCAGACTTCTTACCGCCATTATTCGAGTTTTATCGAGGATTTGCACAATAAACCATCGGTTTATGTCATACTTTTTTGAGTACTTCTTCCATGGTATGCCATCCAAGGACTGCACATTTCACACGGGAAGGCATATGGGAAATATCTTCCAGAATACCTGCCTCCTCCAACTGATCTTTCTCTTCAGATGTGATCTGCCCCTTGATCATACGAAGAAAAATTTCTGCCAGATTTAAAGCTTCTTCTGTGGATTTTCCAATGATCAGATCCAGCATCATGTCTGTGGATGCCTGGGAGATAGCGCATCCGTCTCCTTCAAAAGCACCATCTGTGATCTTACCATCTTTAATTTTCAGCTTCAGAAAAATATCATCACCGCAGCTTGGATTCACTCCCTCCAGAACCAGATCCGCATCCGGAAGATCGTGCTTGTGACCCGGATGTAAATTATGATCAGTCAAAATCTCACTATAAAAAGTATTATTCTGCATAACCCATTTTCCTCCTTATCTCTTTAAGGCTTCTAAGTAGCTGCGAAACTTCCTTTTCTGTATTATAAAAAGAAAAACTTACACGCGTGGAAGAAGAGACACCATAATATTTCAGCAATGGTTGTGCGCAATGATGGCCTGCACGCACTGCAATATGATCTGCATCCAGGATTGCTGCTACATCATGCGGGTGAACGCCATCTATTACAAAGGAAATAATTCCCTGATGTTCCCTGGGGTTCTGAGATCCCAGAATATGTACAAATGGCAGCTTTTTCATGCCATCCACAGCAATCTCTGTAAGAAGTGCCTCCTGCTTTTGAATATTTTCAAATCCGATCTGTTCATAATACCGGATTGTTTCGGCAAGTGCTGCAGCACCGCCCGCATTTACTGTTCCAGCTTCGAATTTGTGCGGTACAGGAGCATAAACAGCACCATCCCTGGAGACTGAGTCGATCATCTCTCCGCCACACAAAAAAGGTGGCATCTTATCCAACAATTTTTTCTTTCCGTAGAGGACACCGATGCCCATAGGTGCAAGCATTTTGTGTCCGGAAAAAGCCAGAAAATCCACATTAAGGTCCATAACATTTACCGGAATATGCGGAACACTCTGCGCTCCGTCTGCTACAAAAACTGCCCCCTTTTCGTGAGCTGTTTCCGCCAGTTTTCTGATGTTATTTGTACATCCCAGAACATTGGAAATCTGGGTAATTGCTACAATTTTTGTCCGGGGTGTCATCGCATTTCGAAGCTGATCTTCTGTAATAGAAGGATTTTCTTTTGTACATTCGATATACTTTAATACAGCTCCTGTTCTGGCTGCTGCCTGCTGCCACGGGATCAGATTGCTGTGATGTTCCATGATACTGATCAGAATTTCATCACCGGGTTTTAACATTAGAGCGGACAGACTGTATGCAACAAGATTCAGACTCTCTGTTGCATTTCTGGTAAATATGATCTCCTCCGGCATTTCTGCATGGATAAATTTCTGCACAGTAATACGGGCATTTTCGTATTCTTCTGTTGCATCTTCTCCAAGTTTATATATTCCACGAAATGGATTGGCATTATTTTTTTCATAAAATTCCTGCTCTTTTTGTATCACACAGAAAGGCTTCTGAGTGGTGGCGGCATTGTCCAGATAAATCAGATCCGATCGATTTTGAAAAACAGGAAAATCCTTTCGTATGCTGCTGATGTCATTGCACATCTGTCTCTCCTCCTTCAAGATAGTGTCTGATTTCTTCTCTTATCTGCATATCCGGAATTTTGCTGCAGATGGCATCAATTCTTGCTTTTGCAAGCATTTCATAAATATATGATTCTGAAAGACCTCTGGACCGAAGATAAAACATAAGCTCCCCATCCAGTTGTCCGATCGTAGCTCCATGATTACCTTCCACGTCTTCTTCCGCACAGAGAATAACAGGAATCGTCTGATTTTTCACTGTATCATCCAGTAACAGAACATCTTCTTTTTCGTTTCCCTTTGATCCTGCACAGCCTTTTACAAAGTCTATGGTGCCTCTGAAAAGTTTGGATGCCTGGTCTTTAAGAACACCTGAAGAATTGATATCGCAAGTCGTATTTCTTCCAAAGTGGCGAATCACATAATTCATATCCAGATGCATTCTGCCGCCTGCCAGATAACCGATTTCTCCCTGAAAATGACTATCTCTGCCAAGCAGATCAGCCCTGCATCCCTGCCATATGTTCTTTCCTCCAAGGATTAAATGGAATACCTGTACGGAAGCATTTTCTTTACAACAGATTCCTACATCATTCATACATTCAAAATTCTGATCCAGTCGCTGGACTTGTATCAGATTCAGATGAGAATCTTTTTCTCCCATGATTCTGGTACGGACAGCAGCCAGTCCTTCGGCTTCTTTTTCGCAGGAATAATCCATTATAACCGTTGCTTCACTGCCCTGTTGAATATGAAGATCGATTACATTTAATTGCCTGTTATTATCCTTATAATGGAATGCCAGTCGCAGCGGCTGCAGGATTTTTTCTCCTTTTTCTGTTACAAAAGTAAGGGAGGATATTTCTGAACCGGAGACCAGTTTATCCATGTCATCTCCCATTCCTGTTGCGATTTTTTCAAAATCTGTTTCTGGTGTATTACCCTGACTGATATTTGACGGCAGGGTAATAGTAACTTTATTTTCACCTTTTACCATTACCTGATTTATGACAGCTTCGTTCATGTGGAGCCAGTTCCAGGTTCTGGACGGTAAACAGTTAACTTTCATATCAAGTGCCTGATTCATGATCATTCCTCCTGTCTTTATCCTATACTGCCTTTCATTTCCAGATGTATCAGGTTATTCATTTCTACGGCATATTCCAGAGGCAGTTCCTTAGAAACATTATCTGCAAATCCACTTACGATCATCGCCCTTGCATCTTCTTCTGAAATACCTCTGGACATGAGATAAAAGACTGCATCATCACTGATTTTACCTATCTTTGCCTCGTGTCCGACATCCGCATCTTTAGTACGGATATCCATGGCCGGAATCGTATCTGAACGGGAAATATCGTCCAACATCAATGACTGACAGGACACTGCAGATTTGCTTTGTTTTGCTTTGTTTGTCACAACTACAGAGCTTCTGAACGTACTGATTCCGCCATCTTTTGAAATGGATTTTGTATTTACATAAGAAGAAGTTTTTGGTGCATTATGAACAATCTTAGCACCTGTGTCCAGATTCTGGCCTTTTCCTGCAAATGTGATCCCGGTAAATTCTGCCCTGGCTCCTTCACCGTTTAAAATACTCATTGGATAAAGATAAGATACATGTGATCCAAAAGAACCAGAAACCCATTCAATAGTTCCGCCTTCTTCTACTCTGGCACGCTTGGTGTTCAGGTTATACATGTTCTTAGACCAGTTTTCTATGGTGGAATATCGAAGCTTTGCATTCTTTCCTACAAATAATTCCACACATCCGGCATGAAGATTTGCCACGTTATATTTTGGGGCGGAGCATCCCTCTATAAAGTGAAGATAAGCGCCCTCGTCTACGATGATCAGAGTGTGTTCAAACTGTCCTGCGCCCGGTGCGTTCAACCGGAAATAGGACTGAAGAGGAATGGTTACTGACACACCCGGCGGTACATATACAAAGGATCCACCTGACCAGACTGCACCGTGAAGTGCTGCAAATTTATGATCTCTCGGAGTGACCAGTTTCATGAAATGCTTTCGTACCATATCTGCATATTCACCCTTCAGGGCACTTTCCATATCTGTATAAACCACACCCTGTGCAGCTACTTCTGAACGCACATTATGATAAACAAGTTCTGAATCATACTGTGCTCCAACGCCTGCCAGGGACTTGCGTTCTGCCTGAGGAATTCCAAGTTTTTCAAAAGTATCTTTAATATCCTGAGGGACATCGGACCATTTGGCTGTCATTTTCGTATTGGGTCTCACATAGGTTACGATCTGGTCCATATTTAAACCTTCGATAGAAGGTCCCCAGTCAGGAACCTGCATTTCATTATAAATCTGCAGAGATTGTAAACGGAACAGTTCCATCCATGCAGGATCATGTTTCTCTCTGGAAATCTTCTCAACAATTTCCGGAGTCAGTCCTTCTTTTACTTTATATGCATCTTTTTCATCATACCGAAAATCGTATTTGTTTCTGTCTATATCTTCCACGTATGTTTTTTCTCTCATGAAGTCTCACCTTCTTCTTTTATTACTTGCCGATAAAACGCTCGAAACCGTGGTTATTGATCTCGTCTACAAGAGACGCATCTCCGGATGCTACAAGATGCCCGTCCACCAGTACATGTGTTCGATCTACGTGGAGAGACTGCAGGATCCTTGTGCTGTGAGTAATGATTAAAAGAGAACCTTTTTTGCTTTTCTGGTATTCTTCGATACCTTTGGAAACAGTATGTACGGCATCTACATCCAGTCCGGAATCTGTTTCATCCAGAATTGCCAGGGATGGTTTCAGCATCAGCAACTGAAGAATTTCTGCTTTCTTTTTCTCACCACCGGAAAAGCCTACATTTAAATCTCTGTCCGCATAGGATTCATCCATCTGAAGGACATCCATTGCCTTTTTCATTTCTTTTTTGAAATCCCAGAGACGGATTCTGGTTCCTGTTCTTTGTTCCAACGCATTGCGGATAAAGTTTGCAAGAGAGATTCCCGGAACCTCCAGAGGATTCTGGAAAGAAAGGAATATTCCCTTCTGTGCGCGTTTGTCTGCAGATTCATCCTGAAGTTCTGTACCGTTAAAATAGATTTTACCGTTGGTGACCTGATATCTGGGGTTTCCCATCAGTGCATAACCCAGAGTAGATTTCCCTGCTCCATTGGGACCCATTAAAACATGGGTTTCTCCCTTTCCAATTTCAAGATTGATTTTATGAAGAATCTCTTTCTCTTCTACATTTACAGAAAGATCTTTCGTTATTAACAAAGATGTATTCATTTTTATCCTCCATTTCTCAGCACAGAGCTGAATCTATGATAGCTGGTTAAACACTGGACAATGTATTTAATCAAATCAAGTAAGTCCCCTGCTTCAATTGCGAAAAGCAATAAGATCTGGTTAATTCCCAGTAATTAACTCGGACTAACTTTATTATACAAATATAGTCCAATTACGCAATAGTATTAATGCACAAAAATCCCAGTGTTTTACTGCGAATTATTTACAAGAAAGAATGATATAAGTAAGAATCCTGCCCGGAGGGCTTTGAGTAATTTCCTATGACATAAAAAACCAGGCAAGAACTATTCCGCATAGAACAATTCCCGCCTGGCTTAGTAATTATTTTTTATTTATGAAGAAAAGAAAACAGTCCTTTTTTCTTTTCATAAGGCTCTAATGTAATACCTTTTACTTCATATCCTGTTGCACTGATGGCTGTTTTCAACCTGGATTCATCTACAGGTCCGTCTGAGATGATCACTGTTTCACCTTTACTGTGTGAAGAAGTAACCTTGTTTACCTGAAAGGCCTTTCTCACTGCATCATTTACGTGAGATTAACACATACCGCACATCATGCCGTCTACTTTTACAGTTGTTTTGATCATGTTGCTGTCCTCCGTTTTTATGTTGTCAGTTAGAATTCACTAACAAAAATTATAGCACATCGCACTCTCTTTTACAACAGGCTTAAGATTTTAAGCAAGTGCCTGGGCAAGCGCTTTCTGAACTGCTCCAAGGATTCCCTCTGAAGAAAATGTAGCACCGCTGACTGTGTCTACGCCATCTGCTGACTGATTGGCCATAATCTGAGGATAGATAGAATTCCATGCTTCATCAAAAAATTCAGGAGAATCACTGTTACTTTGTTCAATTGATACGATCTGTCCTCCCTGAATTGTTACAGTTACATTTACTCTTCCACTGTAACCATAACTTGATCCGGAATATGTTCCGTCAATGTATGGTCCCGTTGGTTCTGGCGTAGGTTCCGGAGTTTCGTCCGGTGCAGGGGTCGGAGTTTCCTCAGGAGTCGGTGTAACTGTTACTTTTGGTGTTGGCGTTGCTTTTGGTGTTGGTGTAACTGTTATCTTAGGAGTTGGTGTAGGAGTTACTTTTGTGCTGCCCTGTGCTGCCTGTTTCAGGATATCTTTCATTGCATTTAATATTCCTTTTGAAGAATAGGTAGCTCCACTGACTGTATCAATTCCTTCAACAGACTGGTTCTGAATAATTTCCTCTTCAAGAACATCCCATGCTTTTTTGAAAAACATAGGAGTATCTGTATGTTCCACTTCCAGAGATTTGATCACACCTTTTTTGATCGTAGCTGTCAGTGTAACTGTTCCACTATATCCTTTACCGGTTCCCGTATAGGTTCCGTCTTTATACTTCTGTTCTTCTCCTGGCTTTGGTGTGGGAACAGGTTTTCTTGTCGGTTTTGGTGACGGTGTTGGCGTTGGTGTGGCAGTCGTCTGATTTCCCGATGGAATTGCCTGAGACAACGCATTCTGGACTGCTGAGATAATTCCATTGGAGGAATAGGTGGCGCCGCTGACAGCATCTACATTCGGAGACTGACTGGAAATGATTCTGCTGATCACTCCCTGCGCATTGGCAAAATAGGACGCTGTTTCGCTGGATGCATCCAGAATATTGATCGATACGATCTTATGATTGCTGACTGTTACCTGGACAGTAATGGTTCCGCCAAAACCGGTTCCTGAACCTGTATATGTTCCGTCTGCATATCCTCCGGCAGGAACTTCTGTCGTAGGAGTTACAGTGCTTCCTGCACCCCCGCCTGCAGCAGCATTCGCAGCAGCACCGGAAGTTGTGTTTTTCTTTGTACCGGTTTTTATCTTACCGGCTTTTTTTGATGATGTCTTTTTGGCAGAATTTTTGCTGCCTTTTGCAGAAGTTGCTGTAGTTTTTTCGGTTAAATCTTCTGCCAGGATCATTTTTTTGATATCATCAGTTGACATGATATTACTGTCAGTGACCTGAACGGATTCTGCCGGGCTCTTGTCTGCCTGATAACAGGTTATGCAGACTGCTGCAAAAACAGCTGCAGCCGGAAGAAGTTTCAGCCACGGTCTGAAGCTGTCCTGACCTGGTTTATTTTCTGTCTGTTTATTATTTTTCTGTTCTTTATTTTTATCCACAAATCTTCTCCTTCTTATGCTCAGTTATTTAGCAGCTACTCCTTTTATACAGCGAAAAGAAATCCTGTTCTTTGTGCGAGACACAGGATTTCTTCTCTTTGTCTATAATCAGTCAGAATAAATCTGTCTGAATTATTTTACAGCCACTTTTACTGTCTTGGATACACCGTTGCATGTTACAGTGATTTTAGCAGTACCTTTTCTGATACCTTTGATTGTACCGGAAGAGGATACTGTTGCAACTTTTTTGTTGCTGGATTTGAATGTGACTTTTCCGGCTGGAGCTGCTTTAGCTGTGATCTTAGTTGTTTTTCCTACTTTTACAGCTACAGATGTTTTGTTCAGTGTAAGAGACGGATTTTTAACTGTTACTGTGCAGGTTGCTTTCAGACTGCCGCATTTAACTGTGATCACTGTTTTACCTGCTGCTTTAGCCACAATTCTACCTGTTGTTTTGTTTACAACTGCAACTTTTGTATTGCTGGAAGTAAAGGTTACTTTTGATGCATCAGCACCTTTTACAGTTGCTTTCAGAGTAGCTCTGGATCCTTTATAAATAGTAGTAGATTTTTTGCTTAATGTAAGAGATGGATTCTTAACTGTTACTGTGCAGGTTGCTTTTACATTGCCACATTTAGCTGTAATAACAGCTGTACCTGCTGCTTTTGCTGTAACTTTACCTGTTGTTTTATCTACAGTAGCAACGTTTTTATTGTTGGAAGCAAAGGTTACTTTTGATGCATCAGCACCCGTTACAGTTGCTTTCAGAGTAGTTGTTGCTCCCTTATAAATAGTTGTTGCTGTTTTGTTAAGAGTTACAGTTACTTTGTCCGCTTTAACAAGTGCTTCTATTGCAGCATTAAGATGAGTAGTAGCCTCATCAACTTCTGCCTGGGTTGGTTTTTCTTTTGCAAGTAAATCTTTCGCTTCTTCAAGCTCTAACTGCATAGCGTTCCAGGACTCAGCTGTATAATCTGATTCGTTTAATGCAGATGCTTTTTCAACAGCTGCTTTTAACGCAGTTGTATCAGCTTCTCCGGCATCCGGTTTTACAATATTAGCATCTGTGGCAACAAATTCAAATGAATAATCAGCATATCCCATAGCATATACTGTAACTTTCCATTTGCCTGTTCCGTCAGTTCCTGCCGGAAGCTGACAACGATAAGAATCTGTCAGGCCAAGCTGAATTCCCAGAGCTTTATGCATCCAGTTATCAGCTGCAAATTTAGTTCCGTATGATGCAAGAACAGTATCTCCGTTTCCGTAATAGTCCCACTTTGTAGCATACATTTTAGCTCCAAGAGCGCCATAACCGTCTCCTGTAAGGTCTACTCTTAAGAATTCACCATAACTTCCACTTGCGTCTCTTACCTCTACATTGATATTAGATGCTGTTTGCAGTTCTTCATCCTTAAGTCCGGATCCTGTGCCTGTTTTTCTTGCTGTGAAAGTAAATGTTCCATCAGAACCTTTAACAGCTTCTTTTAAACCATTTGTTTCTGCTGTCACATCAGCAATTCCGTTATATGAGTGTAATTTGCCTTCACCATAGCCACCTGCCACAGCACTGCCGTCTTCAACAACTTTATACTGTGCTCTGAATGCTTCATAATCCTCGGTTTTAACAGCAACCGGAACATATTTCAATCCAACAACTTTATAATTTGCAAAATCAACAACACTGCCATCTGCCTTTGTAATCTGGCCTCTTTCTGGCTTGTTAAGTTTTACAGTGCTTCCATCTGTAAGAACTGCATCATTTGCAGATGTCCAGTAGGAAATCTCATATGAGTCGCCATTTGAATCATACATAATAGCTTCACACTGATAACTTCCTCTGTGAAGACCATGATTTAAAGTTGCTCTTGTAACAGTATCAAATCCGCCTTTATCAAATTCATCACGACTGTCTTTAACGCTGTTTGAATCTGTGTTTGTCGCATTATAAACACCTTCAGATGCCCAGTACTGTTCCCATGTCAGACCGGCGTATACATATTTATATCCGTCTTCTGTTGCTGTTGCAGAGAATGGATCCTCTTCCTGTTTTTCATCAGCAAATGGAGTTTCTTCGTTTGTTCCGAAAGTCTCTTCGTCATCTGCTGCGTCGAAAGCATCTACAGATGCCTCAACAGATGTGTCTTCTGTAAAGTCCGCAGCCATAACCGGTAATCCTGAAACCATCATTGCTGCGCTTAAAATTGCAGGTGCTGCCATTTTAATTAAATTTCCTTTGCGCATACCTTTCAATTCCTCCTGAATATGAATATTTACAGCAACTATTTAGTAATTCACTATTCTGTATAATATCCTGACACGAATGTGCCAAAATCTCAGAATCTGCAAGTCAAAATCCTATTGTCTCAAATAAGTCTTAACAGATTTTTACTTATAGTTGTGAAGATACTGAACAGCCGCTATTTGTATATAAGATGAGCTTATTCACTGATGGAATAAGTATCTTTCAGTAATTGAAATCTTTCTTTCATGCCTTCTGTGAGCCAGACATGACCGGAATCATCCACGAACAGTCCGTCTGCATTGTACTTTTTCAGAAGTTCCTCAGCTTTATCTTTTCCAAGTACAAAACATGCAGTAGAGAGTCCGTCTGCATCCAGACCATCATCACATACAACTGTGACAGATGTAAGACCGCTTCTTGCAGGATATCCGGTAGAAGGATCAAGTATGTGATGATATCGGATGCCATCTTCAATAAAATACTTCTCATAATCTCCGGAAGTAGATAAAAATTCTGTTCCATTTAAGGTAACTACGCCAAGGTAATCTCCCTCTGTATCTCGTGGATCCGTAACAGCTACCTGCCAGGCGGAACCGTCAGGTTTTGAACCATAGCTCATTACACTACTGCCGCCAAGATTCAGAATCATTCCGGACACATCTTTATCTGCATCAAGAATTTTCTTTGCTGCATCACAGCCGATTCCCTTACCTGCTGCACCCAGATCTAAAGTTACACCCTCCGGCATAGTGACATCGTTCCCGTTCAGGATAACTTTGTCATATCCTACATCTGCAAGTAAAGACTTCAGATCATCTTCAGCAGGAACGTGGGGATTCTCTCCATCAATATCCCACAGGCGGATAACTTTTCCCATAGTAGGATCCATTGCGCCGCCAGAAGCTTCACACAGATCCAGCACCTGTTTCAAATAATCTGCTGTTTCGTCAGAAACCGTTGTTGTGTTGCCGGCATTCTGATTGATCTTATATATCTGAGAACCTTCCTCTGTCCAGGAAATCAAATTCGTTTCCACATCTTTTAAAGCAGTGATCACATCTGCAGTAATATCCTCTCCCGTTGTATAAAGAGTCTCTGAAACTACAGTATCCATAGCGAAATCTGTCTTAGAATATGTATTTACTTCAGGAGCTCCGAATACTGTCTGGGATGTACACAAAAGAGAAGCTGTAATTATAAATCCCCGTACAAAAGAATGTCTGTTTGGCATATGTTGTATTGTTTCCTTATCTATAATCTATTTTTCAATAATATAAAATGTAATTTATTAGTGTTAACTAACTCTATAGACTATAACACTGTCTTTTTTTCTTGTCTACCCATTAAGTTAGCACTTACTAATCAAATTTTCTCAATAAGTTAATTAATGCTAATTTTCTCAATAATAAACGTCCGATCAATAAGACCGGACGTTTAAAAATTTACACACTATAAAATTATTTTGTAATTGTTTTCTCTGCGTTCACCTCACCAAGGCGGATATTCTTTCTTGGGCAAACCGCTGTGCAGGCATGACAGCAGATGCACTCTCCTGAATGTGCAGTGTCACCGTCAATATCCAGATGTGCCGGACATCTTTTCTTACAAAGAGTACATTTTGGAGCACAATTTGGACGATTTCTCTTAAAAAGTGCTCCCGGAAAGATTGGCAGAATCGCAAAGACAGCACCCATTGGACAGAGAAACTGACAGAAAAATCTTTCCTGTGTACACATACCGATCATAATAAGGATCAGTAATATTGTGCCTACAATATAAGTAGATTTAGGCAGACGGCCTGTTGTAAGCATGGAAAATACATCCCACGGACTCATTCCCTGAAGTCTGGAATACAGTCCTGTTAAACAGGAAAGAAGCAGCAGTGCAAGTACCACATATTTTACCTTCTGAAGTCTGCGGACCCAGATTTCGGGATATCCATGTTTTTTCTTTTTTCCAAAACATTTTGCGCGTATAAATGCTGTAAGTTCATATAATGCATCACCTAATGAACCAAACGCACAGGCATAGCCGCAGAAATGCCGTCCAAACAAAATCGTGATAATCACAAGCAGAGCTGTAATATCGAGAAATGAATTCCAGGTTACACTCTGCTGTCCTCCAATTGCAAGAAAGACTGATTTAATTCCTGCAAATGCTGTAGAAAAAAGGGACGGTGCTGCAATAAAAAATATAAGCTGTATGGCGGCACGGATCAGACGTACCTTTCTTTGTCTCTTTTTCATTAGTTTTCCGCCTTTGATAATGCGTCATTTACTGCCTCCAGAATTCCTGTGGAACTGAAGGTTGCGCCTGAGATCGTATCAACATCTGTACTCTGTTCACTGATAATGCTGTTAATAACATTTTCACCCTGTGCAAGGTAAGCGCTGTCCTCTCCTGGTGCGCTGACTACACTGACTGCAGTGATCGTATCATCTTCCAGAGTTACCTGTACTGTAATTGTACCGCCGTATCCGGTTCCGGAGCCCTCATATGTACCGTTTTTGTATACATTATCAGAATCATCAGATGTTTCCTCTGCATCTGTACTCTTCTTACTGTCAGAAGATTTACTGTCGGAATCTGTTTTACTTTCCGTTGCAGTTTTCTGCTCTTCATAAGCCTCCTGTAATGCTGTAAGAATCTGGTCCTGCTGATCCTGAAGATTCTGTACCTGTGTAGTCAGGTCTGCAATGTTCTGTTCCTGCTCTTTGTCTTTTACTGTACCATTATAAAAAAATACTGCCATGATAATCATTAAAAGAGCGATCAGACGCAGGTAAAAGTTTTGATTATTCACGTTATGTCCTCTCCTTCATTATTTTTTCTGCAGTGTATAGTATATTAACTACAACTAACTTTAGAAGTGTATCATTTTTTTATAAAAATTTCTATTCTTTCGTCAAAATGTTAATGCTGTTTTTTTATCATTAAGAAGGTCCCGGAATAATGTATCAATTCCGGGACCTCTGAATCAGGTAATTCTGTTTAAAATTTATTTTACAGTAACTTTGAATGTTTTACTTACACCATTACAAGTTACGGTAATCTTCGCAGTTCCCTTTTTCTTTCCGGTTACTACACCTTTGGAAGATACCGTCGCGATCTTTTTGTTAGAAGATGTATATTTTATAGTTCCGGATGGTGCTGCTGTTGCTTTAATAGTTGTCTTTTTACCAACTTTGATACTTGCAGAAGTTTTTGCAAGTTTCAGTGTCGGATTCTTGACAGTTACTGTGCAGGTAGTTTTCAGGCTGCCGCATTTAACTGTGATCACTGCTTTTCCGGCTGCTTTAGCCACAATTCTGCCTGTTGTTTTGTTTACAACCACAACCTTCGTATTATTGGAAGTAAATGTTACTTTTGATGCATCAACACCTTTTACAGAAGCTTTCAGAGTAGTTCTGGTTCCTTTGTAAAGAGTTGTAGATTTTTTATTTAATGTAAGAGACGGATTCTTAACTGTTATTGTGCAGGTTGCAGTGTATTTTCCGCAGGATGCTGTAATTACTGCAGTTCCTTTTGCTTTGGCAGTTACAACTCCCTTGCTGTTTACAGTGGCAACTTTAGTATTGCTGGATTTCCATGTAATTTTATCTGTAAGGTTTGTTGTAAGTTTGAGAGAAACTTTTGTCTGACCTTCTGTATAAAGAGTTTTGGATGTGGTATTCAATTCAAATTTGTTTTCTGCTTCTTTATAAGTGAAAACAAGATTGTTTTTGTATCCTACAGAAGTTACTTCAAATACGGTTGTATCTGTCACCTGAAGATCTGTAAGATCAAGTGTTCCATCCTCTTTTACAATTACTTTTGCTCCTCTTCCGGATGCTGCATATTCTTTATCATCGACTTTTACTTTGCTGATGTTTTTAATGTATGCAGAAAGTTCATCAGCTGTAGCTCCGTCAGCGGCAACCAGCTTAGCTGCCTTACTGTCATATGCTGCAGGCATTTTGTCTGTGTTTACTGTAAATTCTGCAGTGATAGGGACATAGATTCCATTGGTATCTGTAATTACAACTTTATGTGTTCCCAAAGCCAGAGCTCCAACTGCAAGTTTTCCGTCTGCACAGGAAACTTCTGCTCCGTCTACAGTATACTGTGCATTGAAATCAGCAGGCAGTGTCTGGTCAAATGTAACTGCTGCAGAAGAGTCTGTATCCATAATATCTGTAACAGTTGCCTTGATACCTGTTGTTGTCTGAACTTTTACATCAGGTACATCAAAGGTAATGACTCCTTTATCTGTGTAATAAGTAACACTGTCGATGGTTTTTCCCATGATTGATTTATAGTGTGCGGAAGAAACAGGGCATCCGTGAACTTCTGTTGTATATCCTGTTCCCCATGCGAGCATACTTCCGCGCCAGATATTCTCCAGATGGCGAAGACCATAGTTGGTTCCGTCTGTGGTATTTACTGTTACGCCATATATTTTATCTGTATTTGTGTCGATCACTTCCGGAAAAGCATTGTTATCAAGATCCAGTTCATAATCACCATAGCTTGTTTCTGTTTTCAATGTGGCATTGATAGAAACAGTTTTTGTTTCTGCACCTTTCATTGCAGAGAATGAATAGCTTCCATCTGCATTGACAGTGAGCTCTTTATAGTAAGATGGAGCTTCACTTAAAACATAATAAGAATAAGATGCATTCTCAATCAGGGAGTCTTTTCCTGTATAAGTATTGGAGCTTGTCTGTCCTCTGTTTGTTACAGTGGTCGTTACTGAATCAGAGTCTGTTACCTGTTTCTGATCTTTAAGAAGGGAAAGATTGCTGACTTTAACAGGGAAAGTAACGCCCGTAACGTCAGATCCGTCCGGATTTACATGATAAGCAGAATTTCCGTTCATCATTCCGGATGTTCTTGATTTATTAAGAGTTGCTGATGTGAATGCGTCAACTTTAACATCATTATTTTTCAGTTCTGCCTTATAAAAATCATCATATGGAATATTCATAAGGACATAAGCTTCACCCTGCTGCGTCTCTGCTGAAAAAGCATCTTCCTCTGCATCTTCTGTGGTAAATTCATCTTGTTCTTTTTCTGTGGTAAATTCTTCAGGAGCAGAGATATCTGTGTTGTCTGTAATTATTTCACTGTCCGTAAAGTCAGATGCCAGTACAGCATACGGCATATTGGACATTACAACTGCTGCGCTCATCACAACAGGAGCTATCTTTTTCATAAGATTTTTGTTTGTCATGTTTTTCTCCTCTTCTAAAAATTTATTTTTGGAATAACTCTTACCAGAGGGTTAATCAACTTATTAACCAAAAGGGAGTGACTTCTGCCAAAGATATTCATATAGGATTTTGGTATGCGGTTAATAGCAACTGCGATTAGTCGCTACTAACTTTTAAAAGAATAACATGTGTATTCAAAAAAATCTACCATTTTTTGCCAGAGTTATTCGTCATTTTTTTTCAATAAGGAAATAGGTAATTGCGAAACTCGCGAAGCTCGTTCGTAATCTTGAACCAGAACAAGGAAGAATTCGTGCGCTGCACGAATTCTGGAAGAAAAAACGAATAATTGGAGATTGTAGGCGCACTTTAATAAGCT
>ENA-OQKY01000281-OQKY01000281.1-human-gut-metagenome-genome-assembly--contig:-NODE-281-length-59340-cov-9.478662_pt1 | contig 59340 bp, 63 predicted proteins | sample MGYA00242652_ERZ504805 | MGnify/ENA primary metagenome ERZ504805 (study PRJEB26092, sample SAMD00036400) | human gut metagenome | host: Homo sapiens | study: EMG produced TPA metagenomics assembly of... | reverse complement strand
CATGCTGGTAAATGCCAGCTTATGCAAAGTATCTTCCGAAAAGAAAATACCGATAAAGCCCTAAAATACGGGATATATCGGCATTTACCAACTTATGAAAAGATAATCAGAAATTTAGTAAGTTTTTAGGATAAAAATTCGTAAAGAAAGGGGCTTTTTATTATGAGTAAAAAATTAGTGGCATTTTTCAGCGCAAGCGGAACTACAAAAAAAGCAGCAAAGATGATCGCAGAGGAAGCAAAAGCAGACTTATTTGAGATTGAGCCGAAGATTCCATATACAAAGGCGGATCTTGACTGGATGGATAAAAAATCCAGAAGCAGTGTGGAAATGAGTGATAAGAAATACAGACCGGAGATTATGAAAAAAGAAATGGATATGAGTTCTTATGATGAGATCCTTCTTGGATTTCCAATCTGGTGGTATGTGGCCCCGACAATTATCAATACATTTTTGGAAGCCTATGAGTTCAGTGGTAAAAAGATCGTGCTTTTTGCAACATCCGGAGGAAGTGGATTCGGGAACACTGTGAAAGAATTGCAGGTATCTGCACCAGACGCAGTTATTACAGAAGGCAGACTGTTAAATCATGGAACAAAACAGGAAATCAGTGCTTGGGTAAACTCTTTATAAACAACAGTGTTATGGAGGTATAGGGAATATGGAAAAAATAGTACAGACAGCAGGACGAAATACACTTGGTGAATTTGCACCGGAGTTTGCACATTTTAACGATGATGTGCTTTTCGGTGAAAACTGGAATAACCAGGATATCGATGTAAAAACAAGAAGTATCATTACAGTGGTTACGCTGATGGCTTCTGGAATTACAGATTCTTCTTTAAAATATCATCTTCAAAATGCAAAAAATCATGGTGTAACACAAAAAGAGATTGCCGCAGTGATCACACATGTCGCATTCTATGTAGGTTGGCCAAAAGCATGGGCTGTTTTCAATTTTGCAAAGGAAGTGTGGGAAGCAGGCGAAGGAGATTTGCCATACGAAGAGGAAGCGATGCGTGCGCATGCAAAAGAAATGATGTTTCCGATTGGTGCACCAAATGATGGGTTTGCACAGTATTTTTCCAGCAGAAGTTTTCTTGCACCGATTTCTACTTCTCAGGTTGGAATTTTCAATGTGACATTCGAACCTGGATGCAGTAATAACTGGCATATTCATCACGCAAAAAGTGGTGGAGGACAGATTCTGGTATGTGTTGCCGGAAGAGGATATTATCAGGAAGAAGGGAAAGATGCTGTAGAAATGAAGCCAGGCGATTGCATCAATATTCCGGCAGAAGTGAAACACTGGCATGGCGCCGCACCGGATGAATGGTTTAGCCATCTTGCAATAGAGGTGCCGGGCGAAAATAGTTCCAATGAATGGCTTGAACCGGTAAGTGGTGAAGAATATGGGAAATTACAATAGGAAGGTTGAAAAAAGTATATTTACAGGACAATTTGCATATGGGGGTTATATTTATGTTGAAAACAGAAGAATTAAAACTAGTATCTGAATGGGATAAAACTTATCCCAAAAGTGAAAAAGTAGATCATGAGAAAGTGATATTTGTAAATCGTTATGGAATCACACTTGCTGCAGATTTGTATAAGCCGAAAAATGTATTTGGGAAATATCCAGCGATTGCTGTAAGTGGACCATTTGGTGCAGTCAAAGAACAGTGTTCCGGATTGTATGCGCAGACGATGGCTGAAAAAGGATATCTTACCATTGCATTTGATCCTTCTTTTACGGGGGAAAGTGGAGGCAATCCAAGATTCATGGATGGTTGGAATAGTATTGGATGTATGTCATTTATGAATCAGCCAATATTAAAGTACAGCAATGAAATCAGAAGTGCAGTCCTCATTGTTCACGGAGAAAAAGCGCACAGCTATTATTTTGGAAAAGATGCTTATGAAAATATGATTAAGGACAGCAAGTACACATCCAATAAAGAGCTGCTAACAATTCCAGGGGCTGTTCATACAGATCTTTACGATAATCTGGATGTGATCCCATTTGATAAAATCCAGAAATTTTTTGAAGAAAACGGAGTTGGTTAATTATGGCAAAAAAAGTATTGATCATATCGACAAGTCTTCGAGGAGGGAGCAATTCTGAGATACTCGCAAATGAGTGTGCAGAGGGAGCAAAAGAAGCAGGGCATGATGTGGAACTTCTTTCTTTGAAAGGAAAAGATATAAAATATTGTATCGGTTGTCTATCCTGTCAGAGGACTGGGATATGTGTACTGAAGGATGATGTTGCAGATATTATGACAAAGGTAAAGAATGCGGAGGTTGTTGTCTATGCAACCCCAATTTATTATTATGAGATGTGCGGTCAGATGAAAACACTTCTTGATAGATTGAATCCTTTATATTCGACAGATTATTTATTCAGAGATATCTATATGATTGCAACTGCGGCAGAAAATGAGGAAAGCGCATTTGAGAAAGCCTATAATGGGTTGCAAGGCTGGGTAGATTGTTTTGAAAAGGCTTCCTTAAAAGGCATGGTCAGGGGCGGTGGAATTGCTGCAGCAAATACAGCTGAGGAACATGTGGATATAATGAAGAAAGCATATGAACTTGGGAAAAATTTATAAGTTGAAAAATAATTCTAATAATTAAAACTAATAGTAACTCAATATTATCAATAGCAAAGCTATAAGATTTCAAAAATGGAGTCTTATAGCTATTTTTTTGCGCAAAAATAAAAAACTATTCGCCAACACCCTGTAAAAACACCGTTCTTCTTTTGTATATGTGAGAGACAAAAACAAAAATCAGAAAAAAAAGAGGAAAATGAGATGAACAAAGTGATTTTAATGGGACGGCTTACAAAAGCTCCGGAGATTAAATTTTTGCAGGATGATAACAAAACTGCAATGGCGAGATATACACCATGATATTCTGAAAAATTTATAGGAATGCGCTATTATCAAATTGACATAGGAATATAGTAGAGTATAATTACAATTGAATACACTGAAAAATGGAGGAATTACATGAAAGTACATAAATATTGGGCAGTTGGAGCATTAATTACAATGTTTGGGACTTATTACACTGGATATAAAAAGCTAAAATCAAGTCATAAATACTTTGCTTTAAGTTCTATGTTATGTATGGTAATGGCGATATATACAGGTCATAAAATGATTACCGGGGATAGAAAAGAAAAGGCAAAAAAAGAGAAAGTTACAGATAGGGAGGAATAAATAATGTTGGAAGTAGGAATTAAGGCACCTGATTTTGAGTTGCCCGATCAAAATGGGAAAATACATAGATTATCGGATTATACAGGAAAAAAAGTGATTTTATATTTCTATCCCAAGGATAATACAGCGGGATGCACGAAACAGGCATGTGGTTTTTCCGAGAGATACCCTCAGTTTACCGAAAAAGGTGCAGTTATTCTTGGAGTCAGTAAGGATTCTGTATCCTCTCATAAGAGATTTGAGGAAAAATATGGATTGGCATTTACACTTTTAGCAGATCCAGAGCGGAAAGTTATTGAAGCTTATGATGTATGGAAAGAAAAGAAAAATTATGGAAAAGTCTCTATGGGAGTAGTAAGAACCACATATCTTATTGATGAACAGGGGATTATTATAAAGGCAAATGATAAAGTCAAGGCTGCAGATGATCCTGAAAATATGCTTAAGGAATTAAATTAATGAAGATAATATTATCCCCTGCTAAAAAGATGATTACAGATATTGACAGCATAGCACCGGATGCACTGCCTGAATTTATTGAAAAGACGACTGAGATACAAAGTTGGTTGAAAAGTAAGTCAAAAGAAGAACTGAAGACTATATGGAAATGTAATGACAAAATTGCAGAACAGAACTTCAATAGATTTGAAAACATGGATCTTTATCATTTACTTACTCCAGCTGTGTTATCATATGAAGGAATTGCTTTTCAATATATGGCTCCATCCGTGTTTGCGGACAGTCAGTTCGAGTATGTACAAAATCATTTGAGAATAATATCTGCATTTTATGGTGTGTTAAAACCAAGAGATGGTGTGACGCCTTATCGTTTGGAAATGCAGGCGAAGGTTGGAATAGGGGAAACAAAAAATCTGTATGAGTACTGGGGAGATTTATTGTACCGCTCAGTGATTGATAACAGCAGGGTTATAATCAATTTGGCATCGAAAGAATACTCTAAATGTATAGAAAAATATCTGACACAGCAGGATAGATACATTACGATTACATTTTGTGAGTTATCAGGAGATAAACTGGTGACAAAAGGTACATATGCTAAGATGGCTCGTGGTGAAATGGTTAGGTTCATGGCTGAAAACAGTATTGAAAATCCCGAGGATATTAAGAAATTTGATAGACTAGGTTATTCATTCCGTTCTGATTTATCATCAGATGTAGAATATGTTTTTGAACGAAAAAAGGATGATTAAATGATTAAAACAAAAAGTAGTCAGTAATGTTAATTTATTATAACAATAAGAATTGTTACTACTATCGATTGATAATAAATTAATATTGATATATAATTATAATTAATAATGAATCCTAATAAGCATGGAATGGATTACACTAAATACAAATCAAGGTATTTATAGAAAACAGCTAATTCCGGGATAGGAACCTATTGCGGATTTCTGCCTCTGTGGTGGAGAATATGTAGAAGAAGTATACGCATACTGCAATCTTCAAGGGTTCTGGAAATGCTAAAAACACCTGACATTCGTGCTAAGATTACAAAATAATTCAGATACAACAGTAATATATGCTATGTATTAATATATTTATAAGGAGGAACAAACTAATGAAATATGTATGTGACGTTTGCGGATGGGAATATGATGAAGAGGAAGGTTATCCTGAAGGTGGTATTGCACCAGGAACAAAGTGGGAGGATGTTCCGGAAGATTTTGAATGCCCATTATGTAATGTTGGAAAAGATCAGTTTTCAGAAGTTGAATAGAAGCCTAATCTTGTGTTAAATATGGATGGATAAATCAAAACCCTGGTGCGTGAGCAACAGGGTTTTTTATTTACGCGAGCAACGAGCCAAAGTCAGTGCTTGCACGAGACCTTGGCGTTGCTAAGCGCCAGTGGCGCTTGTTTAGCAACGACCGAAACGGAGTGTAGAGGCCGCGATAACTTGAGAAACTCGCGGAGCGTGTTTCTCATAGTTGGGATATTTTGTGATGATATCACAGAAAAGAAATAAAATTCAGATTATAATAAAGCCACAAAGAAATGATAGGGAGGATTATAAAATGACTGCAATTAATATCAATAAAAATAATTTCCAGAACGAAGTAGTGAATTCTGATAAACCTGTCCTTTTGGATTTTTGGGCGCCTTGGTGTGCTCCTTGTCGTATGGTGGTCCCTATCATAGCATAGAAAGTCAATGGAAACGGGAAAAGAATTTACAAAATTGTTAAATAACTTATTAAGAGAACATCAACAGTATGATACAGAACTGAAAAACTTTTTAGATTATTTAAAGCAGAGGGATCTATTAAATAAATGTTTCGATTTATCATTATATGATATTGATCAGTTTTTTGACTCGCTTGTAGGAATAAAAATGGGCGTATCAAGCACTTTGAATGCATATATTGCTGCCTTATCCTGTTTATTTGAATATTTGATGCGAGAAAAGTATAATTTTAGAGATTTATTAGGATATATTGGTTCGGCAGAATTTAGAAAAAAATATTTGGATAAACTTGAAAATGGATCACAGAAAAAAATTATTTCAATGGATATATTACAAAAATTATTATATAAAATGGATTATTATTTTTCTAAAGACCATGGTAAGTCTCAAGATAAAATCTACCATTTGCTGATAGTGAGAGTGTACATAGAATTATCATTGATAATTCCACTAAAACCTAGTGATTTGCTAGAAATAAAAGTGGCCGAAATCCCTTGCAAAACAGGGCATTCCGGATTTATACCTTTGGAAGACCGGATCGGTTTAGTTAGAATAGTAAAGGCGCAGGTTGGATCTTGCGTCTTTTTTCTTAGATAATGTGATTACATATTACTTGAAAAATTAAATAACATATGATAAATTACAAATGTGACGTAAAAAGAGTCGCGTTTATAAAAAGGTGGTTAATATGAAAGAGTTTTTGGAAAAAGCATTACGGCAAAATGTAATAATGACGGAGAATAAAGAGGTTTATAAAAAGCTCCCGTTAGCATATCGTGGAAGATATGATATTTTTACAGTAGAGACGAACGGTGCATTATGGATGGCTATTCATCCCAAAGATGATGCTGGACTTGTTATGTTACGTAGAGACAGAGCTGGCGTAGAAAAAATGACAGGATTAAACTGTGCAATATTTCTTGATCGAACTACATTTTATATAAAAGAAAAATTGATGGAAGAAGGAATTCCTTTTGTTATAGACGGAAAGCAAGTATTTCTTCCATTTATTGGTTATTTGCTGAGTAAGGAAAATGAAAGAGAATTGCCACCAGTTCATTTGATTTCATTTTTGACGCAAAAAATGCTTCTGATTGCCATTTATGAACGATGGAATGAAGTGAGAGTATCTGGTGCGGCAAAACGTTTGGAAGTGTCAACAAAATCTGCAAGCCGGTGCTTTGATGAGTTGGAATATTTAAATGTTAATGTGTTGGGCATGAAAGGTAAATCAAGAGTTATCAATATTCCGGATGAACGAGAACAATTATGGCAGCAGATTAAGAGTGTGTTAAGAAATCCAGTGATCCGAAGATTTATATTGAGAAAAGATATGAAACTTGAAAAGAAAGCAGGTATTTCTGCTTTATGTGAGTATTCTCTTTTGTCCGATAACGCTTATCCTACCTATGCGGTAACGAAGAAAGAGCTGGAAGCTAGTGGAGTGAAAGAAGAAAAGCAAGCAAGTGAATTGGAAGAAATTGGATGTGTTGTTTTGGAACTGGGATATTTCACTGATTTTTTGGGAAAAGGCTTGCAGGACCCTTTGAGCGTAGTACTGTCACTGACAGAAGAAGAGCAAGAAGAGGAACGGGTAGATATTTCTATTAATGAGATGTTGGAGGAATATGTATGGTCAAGGGATTAGACACATTTCAGAAGTACTTTAAAGATTATGAAGAACAGTATGTTTTAATAGGTGGCGCAGCCTGTGATATTTTGTTTGAAAGCAATGAAGTAAATTTCAGGGCAACAAGAGATCTGGATATGGTTTTGATTATTGAAGCACTAACGCTGGAGTTTGACGCACGATCAGACCAGATATATCTTTGAAACCAACACCATCGGTGTAGAAAAAGAAGTGCTGAACGTGGATGATGTGATTGAAACAGCAAATCACTTCCGTTGCATTGATGTGATTATTGATCACGCAAAAGCAGCTCTGACGGAGAAGTTCATCAAAGAAATTCACTTGGTTTTGAAGAATGGCACCAGTGATTCCAGAAAGAACAGGTTTGCTGTTGGCGATTATAAGAAATTTCCGAATGAAGTCGGCGGCATGGATACCACCATTCCGGAAGAAGTTGCCGATAAAATGAGGGCATTGCTAACGGAATACAACGCCAAAGAAGAAAAGACCTTTGCGGATATTCTTGACTTCCATGTGAAGTTTGAGCGAATTCATCCGTTCCAGGATGGTAATGGACGAGTGGGTAGATTGATCATGTTTAAGGAGTGTCTGAAATACAATATTGTTCCGTTCATTATTGAGGATAATTTGAAGTTGTTCTATTATCGTGGATTGAAGGAATGGGACAACGAAAAAGTCTATCTGACCGATACCTGTCTGACTGCACAGGATAAGTATAAAGCGTATTTGGATTATTTTAGGATTGAATATTAAAAGTTAGAATAATCTTTAGGGTGAAGCTTTTATAAAATGGTTTGAAATGCAGTCTAATACAAAATATGTTTGAAATTGGAAGGATGGGAATCATATGACACAGGAAACAATTAATCAAATTATTAAATTTAGAGATGACAGAGAGTGGAAACAATTTCATAATCCAAAAGATTTGGCAATTTCCATTTCTTTGGAGGCATCAGAATTATTGGAAGTATTTCAGTGGAGTGGAGCAGATACTTCTTCAAAGAATAAAATAGAAAAGATAAAAGAAGAACTTGCAGATGTTGTGAATTATTGTATTTTGATGGCAGATGCATGTGGATTAGATTTGGATGAAATTGTGCAAGCAAAAATAGAGAAAAACAATGAGAAATATCCAGTTGAAAAGTCCAAAGGCAAGAGTGATAAGTACGATAAATTATAATGATGCGAGGTGCTGCTATGGTAGTTGTGGATGGAATTAAAGAGTTTGAATTTAATGAACATGGATTGCAAAAGTTAAAAGAATTACAAAAGGGGACAAATTGGCCGGTAGTCTATCTTATTCACGATGATACTAACCTCTATATAGGCGAAACTACGAGCGCAGCAGCTCGAATGAGTCAACATTTGAAAAATGAAGAAAAAAGAACTTGCAAGTTATAGAGATTGTTTTTGATGGACGTTTTAATAAATCAGTTATTTTAGATTATGAGCAGCGTTTGATAAAGTATTGTTCGGTTGATGGAAAATTTCAGAATATACTGAATAAAAATAGAGGTCAGCAAGCTATACATGATTATTATCAGAGAAAATTTTATCGAAATCAGTTTACTGTTCTATGGCAGGAAATGCTTGATAAAAAGCTTGCAAATAATTCTCTTGAAATTATTGAAAACAAAAATATATTTAAGTTTTCTCCTTATAATGCACTGAATGGGGAACAGAATGAAGTAAGCATAAATATAATTAATGAAATTATAGATAGTTTTGCTAATGATCAAAGGGGCGTTAGTCTTGTTCAGGGTTGTGCAGGTACAGGGAAAACAGTTTTGGCAATCAGTATTATTAATTCATTGGTAAATGCGATTAATATAGATGATAGGTTGTTAGATATTAAAGCGGACACATTTGAAGATGATATCGATGAAAGTAAACGTAATACTTTGTTAAGATTAAAAAAATATATTCAAACACAAAGAGGTGGAAAAGCCTTCAAAATAGGATTTGTTTTTCCTATGCCAGGAATTAGAGGAACAATAAAAAATGTATTTAAAGAGTGTGGGAATGGGCTTGTAAGTGAAATGGTTATAGGTCCAACAGATGTAATTAAAGAAGAGTATGATATTCTTTTTGTTGATGAATCGCACAGATTGTCGAAACGTAAAAATCTTACAGGATATAAATCGTTTGATGATGTAAGCAGATTCTTAGATTTAGAACCAACGGAAACGAATCAGTTGGAATGGATTTTAAAATCAGCGAAGCATGTTATTCTTTTTTATGATAAAACTCAGAGTGTAAAGTCATCTGATATTTCACATGATGAATATGAAAATACTTTGAAAAAATATAATTATGTAACTAATGAGCATATTCTTGAGACTCAAATGCGATGTGAGGGTGGAGATACTTACCTTCAGTATATTAAGGATGTAATGGCGTGCAGGAGAAAAGAACGCGAAAATATGGAAAATTACGATTTTCTGATTTTTGATGATGTCAATTTACTTGTTGAAACTGTACGTAAAAAAGATGATGAAATGGGATTGTGCAAAACGGTTGCAGGATTTTCATGGGACTGGAAAACAAAACAAAAGAATAAGCCTAAGGATGATATGTCTTGTTATGACTTACTTGTTCAAAATGGTGAATATGATATTTTGATTGAAAATCATAAATATATTTGGAATTTGACCAATGAATCATGGGTTACCAGACAGGACTCACATTGTACAATTGGCTGCATTCACACTACTCAGGGATATGACATGAATTATGTGGGAGTTATATTTGGCAAAGAGATTGACTATGATTTCAATAGTAATTCAATTGTAATAGATTTGGAGAATTATAAGGATTCAAAAGTAAAAGCTGGAACAGATAAGGAAACTTTAAAAGAACTAATTATTAATACATATACTACAATTCTAGCTCGTGGCATAAAGGGCTGCTATGTTTATGCATATAATAAAAATATGCAGAAGTATTTGAAAAAATTTATAATTCCAGCAAATGAAGTTACATTAGAAGAGAAGTAATATGCTCATAAATTTTTACAATTGATTTTTTGCGAGATGTTTTGCTGTGGGGAAGACAGATGTATCACCGCCAATCTCTGAAAACACTTGAATAGCAGTCATTGGATTCTTCTCACCGGTAATCATACAGGTGAGTTTGAAACGATATCTTACGAAGTCGCTGCTATACAGCCTTGCCACTCACCTCCACGTGTTCTAAGGAAAATAAAATAGATAGTGAAAGCTAGCCAGTACATGTGTTTTGTGACGTATTGGTATCTTTCGCAGGAAGATGGGATATAAAAGACAAAAGTATTATTTATCTGCCACGGCAGGACTGTGGGGAGTCAGTAAAAACAAGGCTTTAGGTGGCATTACGTGGGCATATCGTGGGAAGTGTAGTAGTGGCAGACTACGGTAATACTACGAATGAGGGAATGCAAATGAGCCGATGTAGAAGTGCAGATTTTAATGGTAGTAGCAATCGTTGAATGGTCTAGCAGTGTCGTGTAAAATGAATATCTAATTGGATACGGACATATAATATTAATGCAGCCGCAAGCTGTGATTTGAACTTATATTTGACCTTGACAGGCGGCACATTTGAATGTATACTTTAAGTACAGTAAGAGATTACTGCAAATGTTTGTTGCTACTCGATATGCAACTCAAATAAGGTCGAGTTCAAATGTTTGTCGCTACTCGATATGCGACTTAGAAAAGGTCGAGTTCAAATGTTTTGAGGTTCTGTTCGAGAGGACAGAGCCTCTTTTTGACGATAGGAGAAAAAATGGAAATAGGACATTTTTATTATATTGATGATCAATACTTTAAGGATTTTCCAGATTCTTATTTGATGCAGAATAAGGAAAAGGTAAATGGACAGTTACATGATAGACCATGCTTTTATGCATTCCAGGATAGTAATACGCAGCTGTTTTGGATGATACCATTTTCATCACAGACCTCTAAATTTAAAGGAATCTATAATAAGAAAATGCAAAAGTATCATAGGTGCGATACAATTGTTTTTGGAGAAGTGCTTGGTCATGAGAAGGCATTTTTGATTCAAAATATGTGCCCGATTACAGAAAAATATATGAAAAATGAGTATCTGGACGCTGTTGCCAATATACCAGTTCGTGTTGATGGTAGATTGGAAAAGGAGTTAAAGGATAAAGCAGGAAAAGTTTTAGCATTGCAGAGAAAGGGAGCGAAGTTGATTTTTCCAGATGTCCTTAGTATAGAACAGGAATTATTAAAATATATGTAAATATCTATGTTGGATAAAGAGAGGTGTCTTTCCTGGTGGCAGGCATCTTTTTTATTTAAAACCGTGTGGTGTATCATGGTTGGAGGCGAGATATAAGTCCAGGAATCTGAATCTTACAGCGAAAACAATTGAATTTTACAAAGATGTAGAGTGAGAGGAATTGTTAGAAAAGGATATTGCATTTAAACAGAAATTTTATTATGCAAAGAGTGCACATTATGAGACTGCAACGTTAGGTCCAATTATGCTTGTGCCAGGAGAACGAATACATAAAGCTCTAAAAGAAGATTACCAAGCTATGCATAATATGATATATGGGAAGATGCCGGAATACGAAGAAATTATAGGATATCTTTGTAAGTTGGAAGAAGAGGTGCATGAATTGGAATAGCAGGAGTGGCAATTTACAATTTTTGAAATAGGCAATATGATAAATAATTATTGGGGGAATATTGAAAATGGAAGTAAGGCAAATATCAAATAGAAAAAATAAGATTTGTTTTTGTGTGGGATTTTGCATGTGTATCTTTTAGATTTCAATGAAATAGTATTTCCATCAATATCACATCTAAAAAGCATCTCTTATCATCAAGCTTCTTGAGATTGTTATATAAGAAGTATATTAAAATGCAATGGAACTTTCAGATACACAGTATTTTGTGATGATGAAAAATAATTAAAAACGATAAATTACAATCTATCGGATGATGGATTATCTTATGACAAGTTTGTGGATACTATATTGATTATATATGATAGTGGAAGGAAAATTACCAATAATTTTACCAATTTTGTAGACAAAAATATGACAAGATATACCAACATATGCCAGAATAGGCTAGATTATTAGTGCCTGTAATCGGCTGCGTGGCATACTAACGTAAATGAAATTAGTGTATAATGGGCATTTGCAAAGATATGCAAAGTTATACAAAGAAATGAAAGGACATTACAATCATGATAAAAATACTTTTCATCTGCCACGGCAATATATGTCGGTCACCGATTTCCGAATATGTTTTAAAGGACATGGTGGAGAAACGCGGTTTAACTGATGCGTTTGAAATTGCTTCAGCAGCAACCAGTACGGAAGAAATATGGAATGGTAAAGGCAATCTGATTTATCCGCCGGCTCAGGCGGAATTGAGAAGACACGGCATTGGTGAAACCGCCTATACGAATTTCAGCGGTAAGCGTGCCCGACAGGTGACAAAGCAGGATTATCAATATTATGATTATCTGTTGTGTGCGGACAGCAATAATATCAGAAATACATTGCGGATTACCGGTCCGGATAAAGAAGGAAAAGTAAAACTTTTGCTGGATTTTACAGACAGGCCGGGAAGGTCTATTGCGGATCCGTGGTATACAGGTGATTTTGAGGAGACATACAGGGATGTCTATGAAGGCTGCACTGCATTGCTGGAGGCTTTAGAAAAATAAGTCAGCGAATGACACGCAAAAGAAAAGGAGAGCTGAAATGGAAGAGCCATTAATTCGAACATTAGAAGAACAAATTGCAGAGAAAATAAAAAATTACCGCGTAGTACCTTAAAAATTATTTATATTGCCGGTTATAATGGCGCCCTTCCCTATGTGAAAAAGAGACTGGAAGAAATCTGTGCACCAAAGCACATAAAAGAAGACAGGACACTGGAAAATCGGAGAATTGTATTTGAAGATATGGAGAAGAAAAACATACCGGATATCGTCATCGATATGTCTGAAGGTGACCAGGAACTGTGCTGTATTTTAGATGCAAAATACTCGGGGTGGAAAGATAATGGATATAAACTCCCGGGAAATATGGATATTTATAAACAGTTCTTCTATCAGGAACAGATAAAACGGATGTATGAAATTGCTGTGCTCAAAAGAACAGATAAAACTGAGGTCTATAACTTCCTGGTACTTCCAGATTATATCGGAGATACGAAGGATGGAATAACCAGGTATTGTGCAAAAATAAAATTTTATTATCATGAAGACCGGGAGATGGGCGTGATTCAGGTCAATCTGGAGAATCTGATTACAGCATTCTTAGAAGAAGATGAAGGGGAGCAGGAAAGACAGAGAGGTTATTTGAAAATGTTTTGTGCAAGAATAAACCCATTCTTAGGATAAGAAAGAGGGAGAAAAAGCAACAAAAAATTTATACATAATATTCTGGAAAAGAGGTTGCAATTCTTCTCAGAGGGTGGTAACATAAAGGCAGCAAATCAATAAAGTGATTACCGGGAGATTAGAGCAAGGTAAGTAGAGCGAGACAATCGCTCTATTTCCCTTGCTTTTTATTTTCCCGTTTGGCTGTTAAGCAGAAATAGAAAGGAGATTGGATTTATGTATGATGTAGCGATTATCGGTGCCGGTGTGACAGGAAGCGCCATCGCAAGGGAGTTATCAAGATATCAGTTAAATGTCTGTGTCATTGAACGTGAGGAGGATGTCTGCTGCGGCACATCCAAGGCCAACAGTGCCATTATTCATGCGGGTTTTGATGCTGTACCCGGCACATTAAAGGCAAAGGTTAATGTCAAAGGCAATGCCATGATGGATCAGATTGCAAAAGAGTTGGATATTCCGTTTAAGAGAAATGGTTCTATGGTTGTATGCACAAAAGACCAGGATCCGAAAGGATTGGAAGTACTGATGGAGAGAGGCAAGGCCAATGGCGTTCCGGATCTTCAGATGCTTGACCGTGAGGCACTGATCGCTATGGAACCGAATCTCAGTGATGATGTTGTATGTGCATTGTTTGCACCGACAGGCGGCATTGTATGTCCTTTCCATATGACGATGGGCTATGCTGAAAATGCATGCAGCAACGGTGTCGAATTTTTCCTGAATACACAGGTGGATGATATTAAGAAAGCAGAGTCAGGCTATGAGCTGACAGTAACCCATACAGACAGCGGCGAAAAAGAGATAAAAACAGCGAAAGTTGTCATCAATGCAGCAGGTGTTTATGCAGATACACTGAATAATATGGTCAGCGAACATAAGCTGCATATTACAGCAAGAAAAGGTGAATATATGCTGCTGGACAAAGATGCAGGCAAGCACGTATCTCATACAATTTTTCAGCTGCCGTCCAAGATGGGCAAAGGTGTTCTTGTGAGCCCGACGGTTCACGGCAATCTGCTGGTTGGACCGACTGCCGTAGATGTGGAAGATAAAGAAGCGGTTAATACAACCCAGGCCGGACTGGATTCCCTCGGACGTACCGCTTCTTTCAGTGTGAAGAATGTACCCCTTCGTCAGGTGATTACATCTTTTGCAGGTCTCCGTGCCCATGAAGCCGGTGATGATTTTGTGATAGGTGAAGCAGAAGATGCCAAAGGGTTTATCAATGTGGCAGGTATTGAATCTCCGGGACTTTCATCTGCACCGGCTATTGCAGTGATGGTGGCAGACAGGGTGAAAGAGATGCTGAATCCTGAAGTTAACGACAAGTTCAACCCGATCAGAAAAGGCATTCTTCATCCGGATACACTGACACTGGAAGAAAGAAATGAACTGATTAAGAAACAGCCTGCATACGGCAATATTATCTGTCGTTGTGAGATGATCACGGAGGGTGAGATTCTGGATGCCATTCACCGTCCGCTGGGGGCACGTTCCCTGGATGGTGTGAAACGTCGTACAAGAGCAGGTATGGGACGCTGCCAGGCAGGGTTCTGTTCACCGAGAACGATGGAAATTCTTGAGCGTGAAGTGCCAATGAGCATGTTTGACATTACAAAGAACGGTGTTGGTTCCAATATCGTTATCGGTACCAACAAGGAATTATAGGAGGGCGCATGATGAAAGCATATGATTTGATTATTATTGGCGGTGGCCCTGCTGGTCTGGCAGCCGCTGTTGCTGCAAGAGACAACGGTATTGAAAGTATTCTGATTCTTGAAAGAGACAAACAGCTTGGCGGTATTCTGAACCAGTGTATCCACAACGGTTTCGGTCTTCATACATTTAAAGAAGAACTGACAGGGCCCGAATATGCAGCAAGATTTATCGAACAGGTCAAAGAGAGAAAGATTGAATATAAGTTAAATACAATGGTCATGGATATTTCCCATGAAAAAGTTGTCACTGCCATGAACCGTGAGGAAGGCATGATTCTTCTTCAGGCCAAAGCCGTGATTCTGGCCATGGGATGTCGTGAACGTTCAAGAGGTGCTTTGAATATTCCGGGTTATCGTCCGGCAGGTATTTACTCCGCAGGTACCGCACAGCGTCTGGTGAACATGGAAGGCTATATGCCGGGCCGTGAAGTGGTTATCCTTGGTTCTGGTGATATCGGCCTGATCATGGCAAGACGTATGACACTGGAAGGTGCCAAAGTGAAGGTTGTGGCAGAGCTGATGCCTTATTCCGGTGGATTAAAGAGAAATATCGTTCAGTGCCTGAATGATTTTGATATTCCGCTGAAACTCAGTCATACAGTTGTTGATATTGAAGGCAAAGACCGTGTAAAGGCTGTTACAATTGCAGAGGTTGGCCCTGACCGCCGTCCGATTCCGGGCACGGAAGAACGCTATGAATGTGATACACTGCTTCTGTCCTGTGGTCTGATCCCTGAAAATGAGTTGAGTAAGAGTGCTGGTGTTGACTTAAGCCCGATTACATCCGGCCCGATTGTTAATGACAGTCTGGAAACTAATATCGACGGCGTATTTGCCTGCGGCAACGTGCTGCATGTGCACGACCTGGTGGATTATGTTTCCCAGGAAGCCGGAACAGCCGGAAAGAATGCTGCAGCTTATATTAAGGAGGGTAAGACAGCCGATGCAAAAACTGTTGAAATTTTGCCGGTAGATGGCGTGCGTTACACAGTGCCAAAATATATCCGCCCGACAGAAATGGAAGATACTCTGACAGTTCGTTTCCGTGTGGGAGATGTTTACAAGAACTGTGCCATTGCGACTTATTTTGATGATGAACTCATCAGCAAACGCAAACGTCCGGTCATGGCACCGGGAGAAATGGAGCAGGTGATTCTGCAGAAATCCAAACTGGCAGATTACCCTGATTTGAAGTATATTACAATCAAAATTGAGGAGGCATAACGAATGGAAACAAGAGAATTAACCTGTATCGGCTGTCCTTTGGGATGCGCTCTCACAGTGACAATGAATGGTAAAGAAGTTGTAGAAGTCAAAGGCAACACTTGCAAAAAGGGCGATATTTATGCCAGAAAAGAAGTCACTAATCCGACACGTATCGTCACGACAACTGTCAGAGTCAGCGGCGGCGCTGCTCCGATGATCAATGTCAAAACACAGTCCGATATTCCGAAGGATAAGATTTTTGAATGTGTAGCAGCATTAAAAGGCGTGACAATTCAGGCACCGGTGGCTATTGGTGATGTTGTCCTTGAAAATGTGGCAGGTACAGGCGTCAATATTGTGGCAGCAGGTGCAGTTGAGGCGGCATAATAGATTGAATAAAAATTGAATGGATGAAAATAGCATATTGAAATAGTAAGAAAGAGACATTTGCAGAAATGACAGGCATCCTGTGAAACATACAGGGTCGGCCAACTGCCGATGTCTCTTTTTTATGTGCATAAAAATATTTTGACAGAAATGAAACATTTTTGGCATATCAGGTGTATTATGGGTGAAAGGCCTTTCAAGGAGAGTACAAGTAAGATGTTGACGAAAGAAGAATTTACCTGTCTGGCAAGGAAGTATATGGATACGGTTTTTCGAGTTGCCATGAATTATTTAAAAAATAAAACAGATGCCGATGATGTGACTCAGAACGTGTTGCTGAAATTTTATAAAAGCGATGTGGATTTTGAATCGGAGGAACATGTCAAGCACTGGCTCATCAGAGTGACCCTGAATGAATGCAAAAATTTCCTGCGTTTTCCATGGCAGAAATATGCATCCCTGGAAGATTATATGGAAACTTTGCAGATGCCGGAGCCGGAACATCGGGAAATGTTGAATGCTGTGATGGCACTGCCGACAAAATATCGCATGATTCTGTATCTGTATTATTATGAGGGGTATGCGACAGCGGAAATTGCAGAATTTTTGCAGGTACCAAACGGAACTGTCCGTACAAGACTTGCAAGAGGCAGGGAGCAATTAAAGAAAATATTGAAGGAGGCCGAATGATGAGCCGAAAAAAATTCGATGAAAAATGTTATAAAGAGACCATGGATTGTCTTCACGCCTCTGACGATGTACTTGAGGAGGTCTTGAAGATGACAGAAAATAGGAATGCTGAAGGAGATAAAATACAGGATGACGGACAGGAAACCCGCAATCGGAGTAAATACGGTAAAAATAATGATAGCCAAAACAGACATTGGCATCCGGCTCGCGTTGCAGCGGCAGCAGTGGTGTTCTGTGCAGTGGCAGGTATCATGTTCTCTACAGAGATTTCAACTTATGCCGAAGAAGCTATCCATTTTATTGAAGCAAAATTAAGTCCGGCATCAGAAAGCGATGTGGAGACATTTGCGGATGCGGCTTTGGGTGATAAGAGTATTTCAACAAATCATGCTGAGCGTACAAATTCCAGCGGGGAAGTGCTGGACGACCCGGATTCACAGCGTGTGGCAGTTGATTCAGTGACGGCGAATGAATTATTGTCCGGCAATGTTCAGAATGTGGATGCGACAGTGGAAGTTGGTGGATATACCTTTGACTTTGAGCAGTTAGTGGTGGACAAAAACGGCAATGGCATGTTGTCTTATACTATTTCGAATCCGGATGGAGTTAAGGACTGGTATGAATCCGGCTATGGTGAAATTAATTTTAATTGGTATTCAAATCCGAATGGAGGACTGGTAAACCCAACGATATACTCAGAATCCGGAGAAGAACTGGACAGCAGATTGTTGCTGCGTTCAGATATCAGTACAGATACAGAACTTCATGTAGTGGCTTGTTTTACAGGCAATCTGCAGGAAAATGAAGGTATTCGTCTGGATTTGATAAAAGCAAAAGATAATGAGGATGCAGGACAATGGACGGTTCTGGATCAGAAATCCGTGTCATTTGATGTGACGGACAAACTGGATGGTGTTGCATTGACGGACGAAAACGGTGATACAGCAGAGGTGTCGCCGATTGGTCTTACTATGTCAGATACAGCAGATGAGAATATCGAGAATGTTCCTGACAACATCACATTGAAGTATACAGATGGAACTGAATATGTCATTGATGGAGAAGATGCCTATAATACAGTTCTAAGCTTAAAAGACAACGGAAAATCATGGTATGTATTTAATCGACTGGCCGACACAGGTAAAATTCAGTCGCTGGATATCAAAGGGCATTATTGCAATCTTAAAGATGAAAGTGAGGAGGAATACAACAGAATATATACGATTGCGGAATAGGCTGCAGAAGAGGTAAATATACATAGGTACATTCAGAGTGGGATGTTTGAAGATTGCGAATGCTGCCGTATAAAATATTAGCCGGTATATATTGATTTTAGGATCAACATGTACCGGCTGTTTTATCTTTTGTAAACAGGATTCCTCTTGTTAATATTGGTTTGAGTATAACTGTTTACAATTTATTAATTTCTTCATTTGTAGGATGAACTTTTGAAGTTATTGGTCTTGTAACAGGTATTTACAGAATTATTGACCAGATTCATACAGCAACCAATGCAACCGGTGACCTTGTTGTGGCAGCCTGTGTGGCATCCACAGAGGGAACACTGGATCGTACAGCACCGGCTTATACGGGAGATGTAAAAAAAAAATAACGCTGTGAAGCCTCAGCCTTTTTGGTGTTTCGTCTTGCGAAGCAGGAAATTTCATTATATAATGAGCGTTAGCAAGAAGTGTGTCATCGTCATAGGGCATCATAGATTTTGATGAGGAAGGATGAGCATTGTTCTGAGACAGCATAAACAGGAATGATGACAGAATGAGGGATAGAATAATGAACAGAGAGTTCAAAGATGCGCTGGAGGATTCTCCGGTTATAGCAGCCATAAAAGATGATAATGGCCTGAAGGAATGTCTGAAAAGTGACATTCAGGTTGTTTTTATTTTATATGGAGATATCTGCAATATCGCGGATATTGTAGATACGGTGAAACAGGCAGGAAAGATGGCACTGGTTCATCTGGATTTGATCAATGGCCTTTCTGCCAAGGATGTAGCGGTTGATTTTATAAAAAAATATACAAAAGCTGACGGTATTATTTCGACAAAACCTGCATTGATCAAACATGCAGGCGAGATTGGACTTACATCGGTGCTGCGTTTATTTGTCATCGATTCCATGGCTTACGAGAATATTCAGAAGCATGTGAAGGGGGCAAGACCGGATGTCATTGAGGTACTGCCGGCACTGATGCCGAAGGTTGTGAAAAGAGTTTGTCGAATTTCGCAGATTCCGGTTATTGCAGGAGGGCTTGTGTCGGACAAGGAAGATGTGATGTCTCTTTTGCAGGCAGGCGTTGTCAGTGTGTCGTCGACAAATAAAGAAATCTGGTTTATGTAAACAACAACAGGAAGAGGAAATAGAAGATGATTGTATATTTTATACGGCATGGGGAGACAGATTTTAACAAACGCTGTCTCATACAGGGAATGAGCGACATTCCATTAAATGACAAGGGGATTCAGCAGGCAGGCATTGCGGCGGAGTGGTTTGAAAAGCAGAATATTACATTCGACAGAGTTTTTTCAAGTCCACTTGTGCGGGCAAGAAAGACGGCAGCCATCGTTTCGGGCAGAACATTTGAAGAAGTGCAGCCTGATGCAAGAATCCGTGAGATGGATTTTGGTGTAGATGAAGGAAAGCCGTATTCGCTGATTAAGGATTTATTTGATGCACCGGAGTCTTATATTCCGCCGGAAGGGGCAGAGAGTATTGAAGAACTGCAGACCCGTGCACAGAAATTCCTGGATATACTGTCAGAAATGGCGGCATCAGATGAAAGTGTACATACTGTGCTGGCTGCTTCTCATGGGGCTGCTTTGAGAGGTATTATGAGCTGTATCAATCACTGTGAATTGAAAGACTTCTGGCGGTCAGGACTTTCAAACTGTTGTGTTTATAAAATTCATCTGGAAAATAATGTGTGGGTGGAAGACGGGCTGATGCATCCGATTGAGGAGGCAGAACAGTCTAAATCCGGCAAAACCAAGGAGGCATAGAAGCAGAATGATTAAAAAGATATTGAGTCTGGTTGATCAGAAATTATTGAGATTTATCATTGTCGGCTGTATTAACACCGTTGTCGGTACGGCCATCATGTTTGGTCTGTATAATCTGGCATCTTGCAGTTACTGGGTGTCATCTGCAGCCAATTATATTTTGACGAGTATTTTGAGCTTTTTCCTGAACAAGTATTTTACATTCCAGAATAAAGAACGTTCATGGAAGCAGGTGGCGAAATTTATCATTAACATAGCGGTATGCTATGTGCTGGCCTATGGTATTGCAAAACCGGTTGTTATGTACATATTATCCGGCGCCGGTCAGAAGATTCAGGAGAATGCAGCCATGCTTGCGGGTATGTGTCTGTTCACCGGATTTAACTATATCGGACAGCGTATGTTCGCATTCAAAGAATAATTTCTCCGGAGCGCAGCAGTCCGTCGATACGATAAAAGTCATTATTTTTGAAAAAATTTAAATTTTTTCAAAAAAAGGCTTGCATTTTTCAAAAGCATCTGGTATTATAAGTGAGCACGCAGAAGTGGCGGAATGGCAGACGCGCTAGATTCAGGTTCTAGTGAGGTAACACTCGTGTGGGTTCAACTCCCATCTTCTGCATGATTTATAAAAACCTGAGTAGAGAAGGAATCCCAAGTGGATTCCTTTTTTGCTTTATGCAATATGTCATGGGGCTTATCAGGTATATCTGTGAGAAGGTCGGCATTGCAGACAGTCATGAGTCGTGGCGTTCCTATGACCGGATGAATAAGAAAATCATCGAAAGATTGGACAAGACGCAGCTGTAGGCGGCACGCAAAGTCACCGGTTGAACGATATAAATCACAATTAGACACTTTTGAAAATAAGTGACCATTAATGAACAAAAAATAAGTGATTGATGGTTGTAAATTATGCTGTCCATTAATATAATATTTTTTATGAGAAAATCAACATGTTATCTATTAATGGAACAATTAATGAAAAAGGAGCATTTTTATGAGAAATGCATTTAGGATTTTTCGCCGGGATTTGAAGCGGATTTTGCGCAACCCGGCAGCATTGCTGGTCATCATAGGTGTGTCGATCATTCCGTCGCTCTATGCATGGTTCAATATTGTTGCAAACATTGATCCTTATGCCAACACCTCTGGTATTAAGGTAGCTGTTGCCAATAATGATCAGGAGGCGTCGAGCAATGGCCTTTCGATCAATGCGGGTGACGAGATCATTACGAATCTGAAGGAAAATGATCAGCTGGGATGGGCCTTTGTGTCGGAAGATGAAGCCGTTGAAGGCGTCAGATCCGGCAAGTATTATGCAGCGATTGTTATTCCGGACAATTTCAGTGAATCATTGTTAAGTGTCCTTTCAGGCAAGCTTAATACACCGGAACTGGAATACTATATCAATGAGAAGGCCAATGCCATTGCACCGAAGATCACGAGTACGGGTGCAAGTACGATCCAGTCTCAGATCAACAGTACATTCTCATCGGTTGCAGCAGAGTCTGTGTCGGATGTTGTTAAAAATTCTGTGACAGATGTAGCAGATGCTGTAGGCAATGTGAATACGGACATCAATGAGATGCTGAAGAAGGCAGATGCCAATATTCAGGCGTACGAAGATTTGTTGGACAAGTTTAACAACAGTTCTGATTCCACCAAGGATCTGATTTCAGATGCCCAGAAGGCAGCAGGTTCACTGGATGACGCAGCGGCCTCAGGCGCATCTGCTCTGGATGACGCGGATACGATCATTCAGAATACGAGAACAGCAGCCGGAGATTTTTCTGCCATCCTGTCCTGGTCACTTTCCAATGGAGAGCTGCTTTTGAACCAGGCACATAGTTCTGCTTCAGAGGGGCTGACAGAGTTGGAAGCCAAGGCAGGCAAGATTAATACGACGGTTGGTGATGCACTGGATTCAGCCAATTCTGTTGTATCATTAAATGGTGAGATCCTGGACAATATGCAGGATCTTGTGAATCATGTGGCTGATGAAGTGGATGGACAGATTGCCAATGATATCATTGACAGACTGAACAGCAATATTGCTAGTCTTCAGGAGCAGAACAACAAGAATCAGAAACTGATCGACAGTCTGACTGTAGGCAATAACAGCATTTCGGATGCAATCTCCACAACATCCGCAACACGTGAACAGCTGTCAGGAATTGCTTCTGACAGTATCGGCAATATCCATGCTTTTAGGATTTCCATGGCTCAGAATGTCATTCCTGAACTGGACAAAACACTGGATACATTCTCAAGTCTGACGGGTGAGTTGTCCGGTCTGCTCAATGGCGTACCGACAGCTTCCGAGCAGTTCCAGTCGGTTTTTGATCAGCTGGATACAAGTCTTGCGGATATCAGGGACGCTTTAAGCGGTACAACCTCTGCACTGACAAGTGTCAGCGGCAAGCTGAATGATATCCAGAGTGATATGAATGCGCTTGTAAGTTCCGATACATATAACAAACTGCTCAAACTGGAAGACATTGATGCTGACCAGATTTCTGAGTTTATGGCATCACCGGTTGAACTGGATACAGAGACTTATTTTGCAGTGAAGAATTACGGTTCTTCCATGATCCCATTCTATTCCAACCTGGCAATCTGGGTGGGTGGTATTGTTCTGATCGCGATCATTAAGATGGAAGTAGACAGAGACAAATCTATGAAAAACTATACGGCATCAGAGATGTATATGGGCAGATGGCTGCTGTATGTCGTGATCGGTGTCATTCAGGGCTTTATTGTGTGCATGGGTGATACGCTGCTTCCGGGGGCGCAGGTCGTGCATCCGGTAAGGATGGTTATTCTCGGTATGATTCTTTCTTTTGTCTATGTTAATATTATTTATGCATTGTCTATTTCATTCAAGCATATCGGCAAGGCATTGTGCGTTATCCTGGTTATTCTTCAGATTCCGGGATCGTCAGGTACCTACCCGATTGAAATGACACCGGCATTCTTCCAGAACCTGCACCCGTTTCTTCCGTTTGCGTATGGCGTCGGTGCTATGAGAGAATGTGTAGCAGGTGTATATGGACATGTCTATGAGAAAGATATACTGATTCTGTTATTATGCTATGTGCCGATTTCACTGCTGATCGGACTTGGCCTCAGACCGGCCCTGGCCGGGCTGAACCGTCTGTTTGACAGAAAGCTGTCAGAGACAGAGTTTATGATCTGTGAAGAACCGGATGAAACAATCAGTCGTCATGAACAGCTGAGAATGCTTTTGAAGGCATCTCTGTCTGTTGACAATCTGAGAGAAGAGACAGCTGCAAAGGCACAGGCTTTTGAAGGCAATTATAAGAAGATGGTACGTTTTGGATTCCTGGCGATCATCATTATTCCGCTGATTTTCCTTGTTCTGATGTTCAGTCTGGAATCGAAGATCGTATTCCTTGTCCTGTGGATCCTTTCGATCATTATTATCGCTGTATGGCTGATCGTTGTTGAATTTATTCACAATAATCTGCAGGAACAGCAGAAGATTGCAGGTATGTCCTTTGATGAAATGCTTGAGAAATTCCGTGGAAAGGAGAAGGAATAATGAAGAATATTCTGCGTGTTTTTAAGAATGACTTAAACAAGATTCATAATAACGTTATTGCCATGATCGTTATCATGGGTATTCTTGTTATTCCGACTCTTTATGCATGGTTCAATATTGCAGCCAGCTGGGATCCGTATGGCAGTACGGATGGCCTGAAAATCGCCGTGGCCAGCGAGGATGCAGGTTATACAAGTGAACTGATCAACGTGGATCTGAATCTTGGTGATGATGTCATTAAGGCATTGAAGGAAAATGACAATTTCAACTGGGTCTTTACAGATGCAGATGATGCAGCCGATGGAGTTAAATCCGGCAAATATTATGCGTCCCTTGTTATTCCTGAGGATTTTACCAAGGATATGATGAGTGTTTTTACCAGTGATGTGACACATCCTCAGATTATTTATTATATTAATGAGAAGGAAAATGCCATTGCACCGAAGGTTACTGAAAAGGGTGCCAGCGCTGTACAGCAGCAGGTGAATGACACTTTCATTGAAACCGTTTCAAAAACAGCGCTGGAGGCAATTCAGCTTGTCAGCAATGCTGCTGATGATGAAGATGATCAGGAGTTGGCAGACAAACTGTCAAAAACCCTGAACCAGGTAGCTTTTGATTTGAGCAGTGCGGCCAATACAGTGCAGTCCTTTGCCAATCTGACGCAATCAGGTGCGCTGATGTTGGATTCAACCACTGAATTTCTGAAGCAGTCCGGCTCCGGTGCAGAAAACAGTGTCGAGGCTTTTGATAAAGCCGGTGAAGGCATTGATTCATTAAACAGTGCTTTGACAGGTACCACAAAGACGATTTCTGATGCATTGGCACAGAACAAGGAATTCTATACAGCTGTGTCAGATGCGGTGGGCAAAGCGTTGGATTCTTATAATACAGATGCGGAGGCCTCAGCAGATGCTTTATATGCCGTATCAGACAGAATCCAGGATGTGATCGACCGCTATACAGAGATAGAAAATTCCCTGACAGACATCGGCAATGATTTTGATTCCCTGAAGATTTTAAACACAGCTATCAGAGATATCAATGGTTTGATCGATACGGCGATTGCAAGACAGACAGCCATTCAGGACAAGATCAATGAAGCCGCCGGCAGTCTGACAACACTGACAGGGGATGCATCGGATCTCAAGAAAGAAATAAATGATCTGATCGCACAGACAACGGATTCCGTTGAAGAAGTAAAGACAAGCTATGAAGAGAATGTCAAGAGTGGTCTGAATGATCTGGCAGGCAGTCTGTCATCCACAGATTCCTCCATTACATCTATGTTCACAGCGTTGAATGACAGTGTCCAGGATATTGCAGGTGTCACCGACAATGCATCCGGGGATCTGTCGGATGTTCAGAAAACATTGGAAGATTCGGTGAATCTGTTAAAAGATGCTTCTGACAAACTTACCACAGCATCCAGGAAAGTATCAGACAGCGGCAGTATGGATGCCCTGACCGATCTTCTGGAGGAAAGTCCTGAGAGCATGGCTTCATTCATTGCTTCTCCGGTAAAACTTCATGAGAACCAGATTTATCCGATTGAGAACTATGGTTCTGCAATGGCACCGTTCTATTCAACACTGGCCATCTGGGTTGGTGCGGTTGTAATGGCGGCTATGCTGAAAGTTACTGTGTCAGAGAATGCGAAGAAGAGACTAAAGAATCCAAAGGAACATCAGCTTTATTTTGGACGAATGATCCTGATGGTTTGCCTCGGTATTCTGCAGAGTGCACTGATCTGTCTGGGAGATTTGTATTTCCTCGGTATTCAGTGTGAACATCCGTTGATGTTTATTATCACGGGCTGTTTTTCAAGTCTGATCTATGTCAATATTATTTATGCTTTGACGGTTTCCTTTGGCGATATCGGTAAGGCAGTTGCTGTTGTGCTGATGGTTATGCAGGTAGCCGGAAGCGGCGGTACATTCCCAATCGAATGTGCACCGAAGTTCTTCCGGGTTGTATATCCACTGCTGCCTTTCGTACACAGTATGAATGCGATGCGTGAGTGTATTGCCGGATTCTATAGCAATTATTACATGGTTGAGATGGGGAAGATGGCATTATATCTGATCCCGTCCCTGCTTCTCGGTCTGCTTCTCAGAAAGCCGATTGTCCGACTCAATGAAGCGTTTATCGAAAAACTTGAAAGTACAAAACTGATGTAACGGGAAACCGGTACAACAAGAAACAGATACAACAAGAAAAGCCCCTTTACAGAAAGGGGTTTTTTCTGTACAATGGAACTATTGAAGAATAAGATATTTTGCAGCTGCAAAGAGGTTGGAGGGCTGCAAAATGATAATGAAAGGAAGATATACAATGACAAATCCAGTTGTAACAATTACAATGACAAACGGAGATGTGATGAAGGCAGAATTATACCCTGAAATCGCTCCGAATACAGTGAATAACTTTATTTCCCTCGTTCAGAAAGGCTTTTATGATGGCCTGATTTTTCACAGAGTTATTTCCGGTTTTATGATTCAGGGCGGTGATCCGCAGGGTACAGGTATGGGCGGTCCAGGCTACAGCATTAAGGGTGAATTCGCCATGAATGGTGTGAGAAATGATCTGAAGCATACAAGAGGTGTTCTGTCTATGGCACGTTCCATGATGCCGAACTCAGCAGGTTCACAGTTCTTCATTATGCATGCCAATGCACCGCATCTGGATGGACAGTATGCAGCATTCGGCAAGGTTGTTGAAGGCCTTGATGTCGTTGATAAGATTGCATCTGTCAGAACAGGATGGCAGGATAAACCGGTTGAAGAGCAGAAGATCCAGTCTATGACAGTGGAATTGTTCGGTGAGACTTATCCGGAACCGGAGAAATGCTAATAAGCAACAGCTGAGTATGGCTGCCGCAAGATGCCGTTATCGCAGAGTGATCTGCGGCATTTTGGGCGGCCATTTTTAGAAGGGAGGGTGAGAGATGGCGATTCTTGTTGTGCGGATTGAAGATGTGTCAACCCTTTTAATGAATGAGTTTTTTGACTATAACGGAAGGTGTTATGCCCTGACACGCTCAAGGAAAGAGAATACGGATGTTTGTATCAACCTTGAGGATTTTTATGAGGGAACGGTTCAGAGCGAAAGTCTGGAGGACATACCGGTGGTCTTTCTAAAAGCACAGGATGGCGGCTGGGCTGTGATCGGGTACTATAAGCGGGCAGAAGTGCGCAAGAAGATCATGCGTCCGTCTCTGTTCCTTGAAGGTAATATCCGGGCAGACGTCAGAGAAGCATGGCTGTTTTCTGAGGATGAGCGGAAGCAGATATTTGCAGCACATTTCGGAGAGCGGTATTATGAGGTTGTAGAAGAAGATGATGCCCGTTATCAACCGTTGATGGCGTGTATGACAGACAACCATGGACAAAACAGTCTGCTGCGGTATGATTGTGTGGATATCTTTCTGCAGAGTACCATCCGGAATCAGTATGAGGCGTGTCTGGCAGAATGCGAACGACTGGCTTCGGCGCTGATGTGTGAGACATGTACGGATCTGAGGGAAATCAAGCGGCTTGAAGTGTGTGGACGGCAGGCGGCTGTGCTGAACGGCAGAGAAGCAGACGGCTATTATTATGAAGCGATGGCGGATGAGCAGTTGGGCAGAGTACGACAGGGCATGAAAGCCATCGAGAAAGCCCTTCGTATCGAACCGGAGGGGGCGGATCTGATGGCGCTCAAAGGACAGCTCCTTGTGGGTATGGGAAAGGCTGATGCAGCGGCACAGTGGTTTCACAAGGCCTGGTATGAAAGTGGAGATGATGATTATCTGATGTTGGAAGGCCGGGCATGGCTTTTGGATGAAAAGCCGGATGATGCACTGGATTGTTTCAAGAAGATCAGCGACAAAGGACTTCTGGATGCGGCCGGGATCAACCTTAAAGACATGGAGCAAAGGTGGCCGCCGGTCAGCGCCAGAGGGGTTCGGGGTTAACAGAAGAAACTAGTACATCGTTTTCGAAATAACTACACCATTCACTTGCCAGCGGAATGAAAGGAGCGGATTTCATGAGTGAACAGGAAAACATTCTCAAGTTAAAAGCAATGATTGAGGCATCGGATAATATTGTATTTTTCGGTGGTGCAGGGGTATCTACAGAAAGCGGTATTCCGGATTTCAGAAGTGAGACAGGTATCTATAATACCGTTCACAAATACGGCTGTTCACCGGAACAGATTCTTTCTCATACATTTTTTATGAGAAAGCCGGAGATTTTCTATGATTTTTACAAGTCAACCATGGTTTACAGAGAGGCAGAACCTAATGAAGCCCATAAGGCACTGGCGAAACTGGAGAAGATCGGTAAGCTGAAAGCAGTTGTTACACAGAACATTGACGGACTGCATCAGAAAGCCGGTTCAGAGAAAGTCTATGAGCTCCATGGCACCATTATGAAGAATTACTGTATGAAGTGCGGTCAGTTCTATGATCTGGATTATGTGACGGCTTCCGAGGGTGTGCCGAGATGTGAGAAGTGCGGCGGTATGGTGAAACCGGATGTTGTGCTCTATGAAGAAGGTCTGGATGATACCACCATCAGCAAGAGTGTGCGGGCCATAGCGGAAGCAGATGTGCTGATTATTGGCGGTACATCACTGAATGTTTATCCGGCAGCCGGTTTTATTAATTACTACCATGGCAATAAGCTGGTACTGATCAATAAGAGTGAGACACCATATGATCATGAGGCCAACCTGCTGATCCATGACAGCATTGGCAAGGTATTGAAAACCTGCGTGGCAGATTTGTAGAAAATGCAGTGCAATCTGAGAAATGCTTTTGTACATTCGATGATAAATGCATACTTTTAGGCATTTTAACTAAAAATATATTGAAATAGGACATATAAAGCGTTATAATGTCTATGTTGTAAAACATCTTTTCAGGGCAGGGTGCAAGTCCCTACCGGCGGTAAAGCCCGCGAGCGAAGAAGAATGGCATGATTATTTTTCTGATGCATGATCCGGTGAGATTCCGGGGCCGACAGTATAGTCTGGATGAGAGAGAAGAAGATTTGCATTTTATTTGAATGTTGACCTTTGTATGTATGCCCTGAATTCTTTGTGTGAGGATTCAGGGCTTTTTCTTTTATGAAATATGAAAAAGGAAGTTCTGACAGGATTATCCGCCGGAATTTTCTGATGTGACTTTTGATAAAATGTAGTCTCCATGAAAAGAATGCTGTACAGAGTCACAGATGACTGACTTGCAAGAATGTATCGGAGGTATGGAAATGGAAAAGTTTTATCTTGGATTTGATGCAGGAACACAGAGTGTAAAAGTAACCGTGTATAATGAGAAAATGGAATGCGTGGCATCTACATCAGCACCGACAACACTGACTTATCCGCATCCGGGATGGGTGGATATGGATGTGGATGAATATCTGGCGTTGACGATAAACGGCATGGCTGAATGCAGCCGGCAGATGCGTGAGAAAGGCCTGGATCCGAAACAGATCCAGTCTATTATGGGGGATGGTATCATCTGCGGAATCGCAGGTGTGGATGAAGAGGGCAATGCCATCACACCATATATTAATTATCTGGATTCAAGAACCCAGGAGGATGAAGTGCTGATCAACAGCTGGGATTTGGATATCTGGGGCAGGGAAACAGGCAATCCTGAGGCAAAATGCATGTTTCCGGCACTGTTTGCCAGGTGGCTGCTGAAGAATAATGAAGCTTTTAAGGCCCGCGGTGCAAAGTTTATCCATAATGCGCCTTATGTACTGGCACATCTGGCGGGGCTTAAAGCAAAGGATATGTTTATCGACTGGGGCGCTATGTCCGGATGGGGCATGGGCTATAAGGTTGAAGAAAAATGCTGGTCACCGGAGCAGTTGAAGCTTCTTGGTATTGAGGCATCCATGATGCCGAAGATTGTCAAACCATGGGATATTGTCGGACATTTGACAGAAGAAATGGCAGAGAAGACGGGACTGGCAGCAGGAACACCGATTTGCGGCGGCGCCGGTGATACGATGCAGTCCATGCTTGGCAGCGGCAATATGGGAGCAGGACAGGCTGTGGATGTGGCAGGCACCTGTTCTATGTTCTGCGTTTCCACAAAGGGCATTATTCCTGAACTCAGTAAGAAGGGGGCCGGACTGATTTTCAACAGCGGTACATTGCCGGATACCTATTTCTACTGGGGCTATATCCGTACGGGCGGCTTGGCGCTGCGCTGGTTCAAGGACTCTGTCTGCGGGCAGGAAAAAGACGGTGATTATTTTGATGTACTGAACAATGCAGCCAAAGATATCCCGGCAGGCTCTGATGGCGTATTGTTCCTGCCGTATCTGACGGGCGGTACCAATGACGTGAAAGAAGCCACAGGCTGTTTCCTTAACATGACGCTGGATACAGATCAGGCTACTCTCTGGCATGCGGTATTAGAGGCTATCGGCTATGACTATATGGAAATTACAGATCTGTACCGTGGTGCCGGTGTGGATATGAGCCGTATCACCATCACAGAAGGCGGCAGCCGCAGCGAAATCTGGAATCAGATGAAATCCGACATGCTGGGCAGCGAAGTGATCACATTGAAGAATGCCGGCGGCGCTGTGGTGACAGACTGTATCGTCGGTGCCTATGCACTGGGACATATCACGGATATGAAAGCGGCATTGACAGAAAGTCTGGAGATTAAGAAACTGTATTATACCAATGCGGAAAATCATGATTTTTACGCTAAACAGTATGCGCTGCAGAAAAAACTGGTGAAACAGGATATGAAAGAGGCGTTCCATACACTGAAAGCGCTGCACTAAAAAGGTGGGCTGCCCTTGAAAAATGATTGGCCTGCAGCTAAGAAGTATTGATAACGGGATTAAAATGAGCAGCGCGCAGACATAGAATATCGACAAAAGACTGGCAAATGAACCGTTCAACACAGGTACACTTTCGTTGACAGACACTGGCAGCAGTACATAAGGTCCTAAAAGACAGGATTTAAGTACCGGCCGTGTCTGAAACACCTGTGTTTGAATGGTTCATTTGTCAGTCTTTTTTGAAGTTTTGGGCTGTACGCTATTCATTTGAATCCCATTTTGAGGGTATTTGAGCTGCAGACAATTTGCTTTGAGCAGTCCGCATAGATAATATTGGACTCGAAAGATTTAGATTGTTGGTGTAAAATAAAAATATCGGAATGGGAATAGGAATTAAAAAATGGATTTATTGAGGAGATGATGTGCGGATGGAAGAACCTTTGATCATTCGGCGGGATGAGATAATTTTTAAGATTGGATTTTATATATGTTTGATTGCGCTTCTGTGCCTTATCGTATCCTTTGCAGTGATATCGTATAATCAGTGGTGGCATGGTTCGGTTTATGATGAAAGTTTAATAGCCGAAATTTTTCTGTGGATATTTTCATTTTCTATTGGCGGAGTTCCGCTTGGTTTGCTGTTAATTTGGGATAGTTACAGACATGATTATAAGTTGGATGAAAATGGGATTACCATAAGATATCGCAGCAGTGTATTTCGAACGGTCAGAAGGTGGGGTGAATGTGATTGTCTGGGGGTGGAATGTCTGATTTACCCTAAAATCACCTGTTCAAGAGATATTGGCGGCTCTGTGCTGGAAATAAGTTATACGCCGGAAATATGGGACAAGATGAGTGTTTATATGGCACGGCATGGTGTTAAGGTATTGGAACCGGATTTGCAGCAGATTTGGTACAAGCAGCAAAGGAAAAATCCGAAAAGTATTTGTGCTTTGCAAGATATACAGGGTGAATTGAAAATTAGTGACCAGACGTTTTATGGGAAAAAATTAAATGGCCGGATAAAGCCGTTATCTGTGATTGTTATAGCTTTAATGCTGTTTGGTTGGTATGTTATTTTGGCGTTTGAATATGGTTCATTGCTTCGATATGCATGGTTATTATTGATTATTGCGGTAATTGCCGGATGGATTATTTATGGCGAAGATGCAGAATGGGGAAACGAATGGATAGTCAGCAGAACTGGGATACAAATTACGACACGGCGGAGTAAAAAAGTGATTTTTTATGAGTGGTCGCAAATCAATCGAGTAGGAGTGGGCAGTTGTGGTTCGGAGGCGGCATTTTTTTATATCTTTTTTACTGCAAATGGTAAATTTAAGAAAATGAGAGTACGATTTACAGAAAAAAGATATAAAGAATTTCTTGCGTTTGTGCCGGAGGGAAAAGAAACAGACCCAATGACAAGTGATTATCAGATTAGATGGCGTTCGGCGATGAGAAGCTATGGCAAAAGCCGGGATGACTTTGATGAATGGTAGAAATGAAACAGAAGAAAATGGCGTGCAGTCCAGAAAATCCATTGGAAAATCTGGGTCAGCACGCCATTTTGCTGTTAAGACAAAGTTACTTGCAGCAAAACTATTTAATTCGTTTAGCCAGTACGGCAAATCGTCCGTCCGTTGTATAGTAATCGCAGGTGGACAGTGTAATAATCTCATCTCCGAATGACGGTGCATTTTCCTCGTCATAGTACAGGGAAAGGTTTTTAATGTTGTTTAGATATTCTTCAAAATCATAGGCAGTCTCTGCGTTGATGAAATCATAGTATTTGAATTCTTCTGAATCCGGGTCATAGGCCTTGGACTGGAAGGAGGCAAATATTTTGTAAGTGCCCGGACGATACATGGTATCAAAAGTAACAATAGAGTGTTCTTTCAGATAATCATTGTCCTGGAAATCCATCAGCGGGCCGAACATGGTGCCGTTTTTCATATGATGGCCGTAAATAATGGTGTCAGTGCTGGATGGGTTGAAGGTACATCTGGAATCGACAAAAAGCATACCGCCGATATCATAATCGCCGTTGAAGTTCTTGCGCAGATAGTGCTCAGGGTCATCCGGGGTGTACATGACGGGATTGTTGATATTGGTGCCTTCAATGGAAAGCCAGCCGATGAAATCCTTATTCTCATTGTATAAATCACCGTATTTCTCCATCATGGCCTCAGATTCAGCCACAGGGTCTTCTTCATCGGAATCATCGGAATCATCGGAAGCCTCAGTGACATCAGTGTTAATTCTGTCAGCCAGCTGGTCAATGTTCTTCTGGGTTGTGTGTGCCTGCCATGCGTATTTGCCAAGGGAAAAGGCACTCCAGCCAAAGCAGATGATGGCAATGATCAATATGATTGTTCCAATTACTCTTTTCATATAGTATTCCTTCTTGAATATATTATTGTAACTGTTTAGAGTCAGCCTCCAAAATGCTACGCATTTCGTCGGTGTGGCGTATCTGCCAAATAAAATTTCAAAAACAGTTTTAAAAATGCAAGCATTTTATACCTGCTTTTTGAAATTTTGCCTGGCTCTGAACAGTTACATATTATTTTGTTATGCACTAAGTATAAGCGGGATTTTTATGACTGTCAATAAAGTAGATTATTTTAACATAGGCTGGTTACCGACTATTTATCGCCATCCAACCATTTGTTGATGCAGTGGCAAACTACACCAGCCGCAACGGAGATAATAAAAGAAAGCATAAAAAATATTTTATTGAAATGATTTGCAGAAAATACCAGATTTTTTAAATTAGATATGGCGTTTTAAAAAGTAGTATGCTAGAATACATGTAGGTATGCTTTGGGTAATGTGAACAGATTGATAATGATTTAACGAAATAAAATCGTGCAATTTGTACATTTTACAAAAAGCAGCAGTTACATCATTCAATTTTAAGGAGGAATTATTCCAATGAACATTTTAGTTATTAACTGTGGTAGTTCATCATTAAAGTTTCAGTTAATCGATATGACAACAGAAGCTGTACAGGCAAAAGGCCTTTGTGAAAGAATTGGCATTGACGGCAGCCGTATTGTTTACACACCAGCCGGCGGCGAGAAGATGACAATCGAATCTCCAATGCCTACACATACAGAAGCAATCAAGCTCGTTCTTGATTGTCTGACAAACGCTGAATACGGCGTTATCAAATCTCTTAAAGAGATCAATGCAGTTGGTCACCGTGTTGTCCATGGCGGCGAGAAGTTTGCAAGTTCCACAATCATCACTGATGAAGTCATCAAAGTTATCGAAGAATGCAACGAACTTGCACCACTTCATAACCCAGCTAACTTAATCGGTATCAATGTTTGCCGTGAACTGATGCCAGGTGTACCGATGGTAGGCGTATTCGATACAGCTTTCCATCAGACAATGCCTAAGAAAGCATATTTATATGGTCTGCCGATCAAAGCTTACACAGACTACAAGATCAGAAGATACGGTTTCCACGGAACATCTCACAGCTTCGTATCCAAGAGAGTTGCTGAATTCCTTGGTAAGCCAGTTGAAGATCTTAAGACAATTGTTTGCCACCTTGGCAACGGTGCAAGTATCTGTGCAGTTGACGGCGGCAAGTCTGTAGATACAAGTATGGGCTTCACACCACTTGCAGGTCTTGTAATGGGTACACGTTCAGGTGATATCGACCCAGCTATTCTTGAGTACTATGCGAACAAAGAAGGCCTTACATTAAGCGAAGTAACAACAGTTCTGAACAAGAAATCCGGTATGGAAGGTCTTACAGGCGGCAAGAGCGACTTCCGTGATCTTGAAGAAGGTTACGAAGCAGGCGATCAGGCTTGTATCGACGCTATCGAAGTCTTCTGCTACAATGTAGCAAGATTCGTTGGTGCCTATGCAGCATCTCTGAATGGTGTTGACGTTATCGCTTTCACAGCTGGTATCGGTGAGAACAGTGGCTTCGTAAGAGGCAAGATCTGCGAATACCTTGGCTATCTTGGCATCACAATCGATGCAGAGCAGAACAGCAAACGTGGTGAAGATATCATCATCTCCACACCAGATTCAAAGGTTACAGTTTGCGTAATCCCTACAAATGAAGAGCTGATGATCGCTAGAGATACAAAGGCTTTAGTAGAAGCTCAGTAATCGGATCAGATTCTATATGAATACAAAGGGACGTATGAATTTTTCATACGTCCCTTTTTGCGTTGAGAAAGTAGTAGAAGGCGTGATATAATAACCACACAACGAGTGGTTGTTGGGGGATAAAGATGAATATTAGTAATAAGATGAAAGAAATACGTGCTATCACAGGATTGACTAGAAAGGATTTCTCGGACAAATATGGTATACCATTGAGAACTTTGGAGGAATGGGAAGCTGGACGAAGAATTCCTCCAGAATATGTGATTCGAATGTTAGCATATTATGTAGGTGTGTCTGCAATAGTTGAGCAAGCAGACGGTAACACTTCTGAAGAAATCAAGAATTCCAGAAATGTTAATATAATCAGAGATATAGAAAATAGAAAGATTGTAGTTATTCATGACATTATATTTAAAAACAAGCAAAATATAAAGTGGGATGAAGTGGAACAATATCTGGAACAGTATATTAATGAATTTTATACAATAGCGGAAGATGGGGAGAAGATATATATAGGAAGAGACTTACCGGATGAATATGCACATTCGCAATATACAGCAAGATTAAAAGGAAGTGCGGCGAAAGCAAAAGCAAATGCGGTGCAGGCTGTTCCTGAATTGATACAAATATCAGAAAATGGCAGTTATATAGAGAATAAGAACCAAAAGCATAATTTAGATGCAAAATACGGATGGTATCGATATGATTCCAGGTTTGCAATTGCAATCTATAATAATGATAATGAAGTGGAAAGATATAACGTGTACAAAGTAAGAATGATTATACGGTGTGATGCCGATGGAAAGAAATATCTATATGATATGATTAATATAAAAAAAGAACCGAGTACCCCGCTTGGCTAGATAAAAATCTACGTACGGTAAAAAACCGGTTCCTTAAAAAGGATTTTAACACATTTGTCTTGAAAAAACAAGAGATAAAAAAATTAATACGTAATTTATAAAGAAAACCGTATAGACCGGAGATGATCAAAGGTCTGTATGGTTTTCTTTTCTGTTTTTAGCCTTTAATTCTCCATTCCCCAGTCGGCAATGGCCAGCAGCACATTTGAAAGTGTTCGGCCCTTCTCGGTGAGAGAATACTCCACATGGGGCGGAATTTCATTAAATTGATGACGAAGAATAATGCCGTCTTTCTCCATATCCCTGAGACATCCGGAGAGAACCGTATTCGTAATTCCCGGAATATTCTTCGACAACTGGCTGAAACGCAGTTGCTCAGAACCAAACAGTTGGAGCACGATAAAAAGCTTCCACTTCCCGCCGATGATATCTAATGTGTGCTTGATAGGACACGTCATATTAGGATGGGCTTTCATAAAAGAAATATAATCATTTACGGACTCAAATTGACTCATAAGAACTTCTGATTCTCCCTTCTATTGTGAGAACATACCATGATTATTCATCCATAATACTTTCGAAAGAGTGTGCTGGATGGCTGACAAAGAAACACTATGAACAGGTTGTGAACCAGAATGGATTTAGAAACAGGTGCATTCTGGTTCACAACCGTTTGAGTGGCCATGGTATGTTCCACCGTACTATGTTAGATTTATCTGCGTAATTGACACATCTTTAAACAGCATGTATCATGTACTTAGTATATAAAACATACCATAAATTGAAATGGAAAGGAAGATACAAAATGGAATTTAATAAAACAATTGCAGCAAGACAGTCCGTCAGAAAGTTTACAGAGGCTCAGATTACAGATGAACAGTTAAAGGCAATTCTTGAAGCTGCCAACGCAGCACCGGCCTGCATGGGCCAGTATGATCATCTGCATCTGACAGTTGTTCAGAAACCGGAGATCCTGGCACAGATCAATGCGGCATTCCAGAAGGCAGTGGGTGATCCGAACGTGCAGGTGACTTATGGTGCACCGACAGTGATTTATGTTTCATGCAAGAATGAGGATGAAGAGATTGTCAAAGGATGCAATGCCGGTGTTGTCATGGAGAATATGCTGCTTGAAGCGGCAGATCTTGGTCTTGGTGCCGTTTATCTGTTTGGCGTAAGCCAGGTGCTTTTTGCCAATGAAGAAATTACAAAGCTGCTTCAGATTCCAGAAGGCTTCAGAACAGTTTCTGCTATTGCTGTTGGTACATCAGCTGATGCCCTTCAGGAAAGAACACTGGGTACAGACAAAATCAGCACAACAACGTTGTAAAACATATACTGAATGGGCACAATAATCCTGCTAATACATATATTGAATCAGGAGTATTGAGTGACAGGGAGGCCCTATGCGCCGATTTCTGATTGGATGGATTCTGATTGTCCTTTTACTGCCTTTTGCAGCAGCGTGGATTTATAGTGAATGGTCAGAGAAAAACCAGCAGATAGAACAGGAGTCATCGCAGCTTCAAATTGATGTTCAGACGGTATCGGGTGTGCAGAGAATGGGGACTTCAGATTTTCTCATCGGTGCTATTGCAGGACAGATACCGGCGGAGTTTGAGGTGGAGACGTTGAAAGCGCAGGCAGTCATGGCAAGAAGCTGTCTATACAAACAGGCCGGAGATAGATATTATATTTCGGCTTCGGATACGGGAATGACCTGGTGCAGTGAAACAGAACGAAAAAAGATGTGGGGAACTTCCTACAAAGAGAATAATGACAGAATCCGTCAGGCGGTCCGGGAAACGGACGGGCAGATTCTGTATTCTGAAGGCGGGCAGATGATTTTGCCCGCCTGGTTTTATATAGGGAATGGAAAGACAAGAAGCGCGAAAGAGGCATGGGGAGAGGAAACGTCGTGGTTTCAGTCAGTGGAAAGCAGCTGGGATACAGAGAGTCCAGAGTATGAGACTACGACAGAAATGACAAAAAGGCAGCTGATCCGACAAATGAAACGATATGATCCGGCATTTGATTGCTCGGCAGAGACGTTGGCCTCAAATTGTGAGATTACAGCGGTGGACAGTGCAGGCTATGTGACAGAGATTCAGATCGGCAACCGGCTGATGAGTGGAGAAGATTTCCGCTATGCTCTGGAACTGCCTTCTGCCTGTTTTAAACTAGCCTTTGAAAGCAATCAGGTACAGATCAGAGTCTATGGCCGTGGACATGGTGTTGGCTTCGATCAATATGGAGCCAATCGTCAGGCAAAAGAGGGTAAAAACTACGAACAGTTATTACAATATTATCTGACAGGGGTGAAAGTAGGGGAATAGGCTTGTTATGTCTGCTGCTTTTGTGATAAAATGAGCGTTAGCGGACAGAAGCAGAAAATCTGTTTTGGTTGAATTGCGAAAGGAGGCAGAAAGGCAAGTGGCAGGTCGGAGTAAAAAGAAGCCATTAAGTCGTCGGCAGGGGCTTGCGCGATATTTGCGGGAACTGGAAGTTGTTGATTATCGACTGATTATATCGATTGTTTTTTTGTGTGTGTTTGGCTTGATCATGATCTACAGTGCCAGTGCTGCGGAATCAGGAGTGTCTTTGGTGTTGAAGCAGTTCGGAATCGGTGCGGGCGGATTTGTTTTAATGTGGATCGTTTCATATGTAGATTATCATTTTTATGAGAAAATAGCAGGAATTATATATATTGGGGCTGTTCTGTCCATGTTTCTGGTCAAGGTGCCGGGACTTGGTGTGACCAGAAATGGTGCCAGCCGATGGATTGATATTGGTCCCTTTTCTTTCCAGCCGTCAGAGTTTGTGAAGCCGGCAATGGTGATCCTTATGGCCTATTTGCTGACACGTATGGGACGAAAACTGTCGATATTGAAAGCAGATATTGTGCTGCTGATCCCAGGCGTGATTGCGGTAATGGTGATTCTGGTTGTGACCAGGAATCTGAGTACGGCTTTGATTGTTCTGGGTATCATTGCATTCATGTTTTTTATTGCTTATCCGACGAAGAAGATATGGCGGCTGATTGCAGTAATAGGCGTGGTGATCGTGGTTGGTTGGCTTGTCTATTATCATTTTGTCATTGTGCCGAACCATACGATGACATTGACCAACACAGTGACAGAGGCGGCCAGTAAGTCTTTCCGAGATGACCGTATTCTGGCATGGCTTTACCCGGATGATTATCCGCAGGCTTCCATGCAGTCCAGATATTCCATGTATGCCATTGGTTTTGGAGGTATCCTTGGCAGAGGTCTGGGAAGAGGAACCATGAAGTATTATCTGCCGTTTTCCACGAACGACTTTATTTTTGGTGTTATCGGTGAGGAATTGGGCCTGGTAGGATGCGGACTGGTTGTTTTCCTTTTTGTTTATCAGGTGTGGCGTATCTTTACTGTGGCGCAGCATGCCAAGGACAAATTGGGCAGTTATATGGCATTTGGTGTCGGTATTCATGTGGCGCTGCAGGTAATCCTGAATATTGGTGTTGCCACAGGTGTGCTGCCGAATACAGGTATCAGTTTGCCTTATATCAGTTACGGTGGTACAGCCCTTCTTCTACAGTTGTGTGAGATGGGAATTGTACTCAATATCAGCCGTCAGATTCCGGGCAGACGGGTTCGAATCGGTGATTCATCGCAGAAATCAGAGCACGAAGAGCACCGTCAGATACATGCGGCTTAAATCACATCAGTATTTTAGATGTCTCAGCAAAGAAAATGAATTTTGCTGAGACATTTTTTTATGAAAATGTGTATACTTTCTTCGCAGTCTGGTCAGAATATGACCAGAGGTGATAAGAGTGAAAAATATAATGAACATTTTCAAAAAGAATGGGTTTTATGTCATGGCACTGGTGCTTGTGGCAGGTATTCTGGCTGTATCGGGTATTGCCGGATATGTTTCGGGACAGAAAGAACGCGGTGCGGAAAATGCAGTGGATTTCAAGGATGATGGGGCCGGAACGGCATTGAATGCACCGGCATCTGCTGAAACGGATACACCCATCGTGGATGAGATGACGGGGTATAATGCGGATCTGGTACAGAAAATATTGTCAATGATCGAAAATGGCAGTCTGGCACTTGAAGATTTTGAGGATGAAGGATCCATGAATGGACAGTCAGGTCAAAATGTTTCACAGGAAGCGTCTGCAGAGCTGGCTGATGATGCAGCAGGAACAGAGGCGGATGCAGCGGTTAATGCTGAGTTGGATGAATCGGATGCAGAAATGGCAGGCAGTGTGATCAATGCAGGCTATCAGTCAGGTGATCCGATGACATGGCCGGTTCGCGGAGAGATCGTGATGGATTACAGTATGGATGCAACCACATGGTACCCGACACTTCAGGAGTACAAATGCAATCCTTCGATTTTAATTCAGAGTGAAGAAGGAACGGATGTAGCGGCCGCTTTTGAAGGAACGGTCACCGATGTTTACGATGATGTCCGGTTGGGCAATGTAGTTGAGATGTCTCTCGGAAATGGTTATGAGGCTTCTTACGGTCAGCTTGAGAATGTGGATGTGGCTGTGGGTGACACAATAAGTCAGGGAGAAGTCATTGGTGAGGTCAGCCAGCCGACCCGCTACTATTCAGTTGAGGGCAGTCATTTGAACTTTATGCTGACACAGGATGGAAACCCTGTTGATCCGCTGGATTATCTGGATTAAAGACAATGGAATGATCCGGAGAAATTGTAGATGGTACCTTTTTGAAAACCGGGCATAAGATATAGAGGCGGATGAAAAAATGGTACATATTGAAAAATATGCAACCGTTTTTTTACAACAGCCCTGCACAGATATCGGCTGTTAAATAACAATTTTCATCGGCTGCTTTATCATATAAGGGCAGGTGTCAGTAAGACATCTGTCCTTTTTTTCTGTGAGGGAGTACAGTGAAATCAGATTGTCTATTGTGTAAATTTCCTTATATGGTATAATATTGTCAGGACAAATTTGAAAACGGAATAGGAAGCAGCTGGTGCCGCGGGGAGCGGAGAATAGGGAAGCAGGTGAAAGTCCTGCGCGATCTCGTCACTGTAAGCAGGAGTCCATTGCTATTATGTCACTGAGTCATCGGGAAGGCAGCAATGGGTGTTTGAACTGTGAGCCAGGAGACCTGCCAGACTGTGGTACGGGGAATATAGGTTCCGGGTCACGAGGATTGGCTGTACCGAATGTATGAACATTTTTTGTTTTTTCTCCCGACTTTTCCTTTTCGTTTATGATTTGTCACAATATTTCTATTTAGGAGGAAGAACAACATGAAGAAAATGACAACATTCGTATGTGTTGCAGCCATTACAGCCTCTCTTTTAGCAGGATGCGGCAGCAAGACAGCAGAGACAACAGCAGCATCAACAGAAGCAGCTGCAGCGACAGAGGCAGCATCAACAGAAGCAGCTGTTGAAGGTACAGATGCAGACAAGGAAGCAGCCAAGAAGGTTGCAGACCTTATTGATGCAATTTATGTACAGGAGAGAAATGACAACACAGATGAGCAGTGCAAAGAAGCAAAGGCTGCATGGGATGCCCTGACAGATGCACAGAAGGAACTGGTTGAAGGCGAGAATGCAGATCCTGATTATTTCGGCAGAGATACAGGTGATGCATCCAAGGATGACCCGCGTAATCAGGATGACATCGGCGAGAACGAGCTGCTGGTAGTCAGCTTTGGTACATCTTTCAACGACAGCCGTGTGAAGGATATCAAAGGTATCGAAGATGCTCTTCAGGAAGCCAATCCTGACTGGTCAGTCAGACGTGCCTTTACAGCGCAGATTATTATTAACCACGTAGAAGCCCGCGATGGCGAATGCATTGACAATATGGATCAGGCGCTGGAACGTGCCGTTGCCAACAATGTGAAGAACCTGGTTGTTCAGCCGACACATCTGATGCATGGTGCAGAATATGATGAATTAACAGCAGCCGTTGAGAAATATCAGGACAAGTTCGAATCTGTGAAGATTGCAGAGCCATTACTGGGTGAAGTTGGTGATGATGCGTCAGTGGTTAATGATGACAAGAAAGCAGTTGCAGAAGCTATTACAGCAGAAGCAGTTAAGACAGCGAATTATGATTCCCTGGAAGCAGCGAAGGAAGACGGCACAGCATTTGTATTCATGGGTCATGGTACATCTCATACAGCGAAGGTTTCTTACAGCCAGATGCAGGCTCAGATGCAGGAACTTGGTTATGAAAATGTCTTTATCGGTACCGTTGAAGGTGAACCGGAAGATACAGCATGTGAAGCAGTCATTGAAGCAGTGAAGAATGCAGGTTACAAGAAAGTCGTTCTGCGTCCTCTGATGGTTGTTGCAGGTGATCATGCCAACAACGATATGGCCGGTGATGATGATGATTCCTGGAAGAGTCAGTTTGTTGCTTCCGGCAACTTTGACAGTGTAGACTGTCAGATCGCAGGTCTTGGTGAAATTCCTGCAATTCAGGATATTTATGTAGCACATACAGCTGCAGCGATTAAATAGATACAGCAGACTGAGTGCTGAATAGAGAGAAATAATTACGAGTAAAGGATTGGACATAAGATGAAGAAGAAAGTGATTGTATTATTATGGGCAGTTATTCTGTGCTGTACACTGGCAGCGGGCTGCGGCAAGAAGAATACATTAGCAGATGGTACATATACGGCAGATTTCAATACAGACAGCAGTATGTTTCATGTGAATGAAGCTTATGACGGAAAGGGCATATTGACAGTTGAGAATGGACAGATGACAATTCATGTTTCCATGCCGTCCAAGAATATTGTGAATCTTTATCTGGGAAGTGCCGAAGATGCACAGAAGGATGGCGCAGAGCTGATCCAGCCTGTGACAGATACAGTAACTTATTCTGACGGGACAACAGAAGAAGTGAATGGATTTGATGTGCCTGTACCGGTCATCGATGAAGAATTTGATCTGGCCTTAATCGGCAAGAAGGGTGTCTGGTACGATCACAAAGTCAGCGTATCCAATCCTGTTGCTGTTGAAGAGACAGAAAGCAAATAAAACAGTTGACAAACAACAGATAAAAGCTGACAATAATAAAGATGGGGCTGCTGCGGAATGTATAGGGCGTTTTGCAGCAGCCCTTTAGTAATAGGAGATTTTGCAGCAGAATTTATAAAGAGTTGGTTTTAACAGAGGGGGAGGATTGCGTGTATGGAAGTATCAGAAATGAATCTGGCGGACGGTGAATATACGGTTGAAGTGACCATGGAAGGCGGCAGCGGCCGGGCTTCAATACAGTCGCCGACAGAATTGACAATAGAAAACGGACAGGCACAGGCAGAAATCGTCTGGAGCAGTTCTCATTATGACTATATGATGGTGAATGGTGACAAATATCTGCCGGTGAATACAGAAGGAAATTCCACATTTGAAATTCCGGTGTCGGTTTTTGATGAACCTATGACAGTGATCGGTGATACCACAGCAATGAGTGTGCCCCATGAGGTGGAGTATACGCTGACATTTGCCTCAGAGTCTGTTGCCTCGGTACAGAGCAGCGGCGGAAACGGCATGGGCGGAGCAGGTATTGCGATTGTACTGGCGCTTGTGGTGGCAGCTGTATCATCCATGAGATTGCGCAGACGTAAAAGCAGAAGGATATAGAAAATGAAGAAAATAATTTTATTATTCATAGTGACAGGTATACTGGTCGGGATGGTGACCGCTTGCGGTTCTGCCGCTGACGGTACTCAGAAGACACATGACACAGAAATCAGTCAGCAGCTGACCTTCGACCACAGTGAGACGTTGGATTTTGCACAGAAGTTTTCAATCGATAGGTATCAGGATGATTATGCTTTGGTGACGATTGCAGATGACAGCCGGTATCTTGTTGTTCCGGAAGGAAAAGTGGCACCGGATGATCTGGATCCGGATATTGTTGTGATTCAGCAGCCGGTACAGAATATTTATCTGGCGGCTTCGGCGGCTATGGATATGTTTGTGTCTCTGGATGCATTGGACAGTATCCGATTCAGCAGTCTGAAAGCGGATGGGTGGTATATAGATGAGGCCAAACAGGCAATGGAAAACGGAGATATTCTTTATGCTGGCAAGTATTCAACCCCGGATTATGAAAAGATCGTTGAACAGAACTGCGGTCTGGCCATTGAGAATACCATGATTTTGCATACACCGGAAGTGAAGGAACAGTTGGAAAAGTTCGGTATACATGTGTTGGTGGATTATTCCAGTTATGAGCCGGAGCCCCTTGGCCGGACAGAATGGGTGAAACTTTACGGCTTACTGACTGGGCATGAAGCGCAGGCGGATAAGGCTTTCGCAGAAGAAAAGTCTGCTTTTGAAGAAGTGAAAAACAGTGTGGCGGATGAAGCTGATCAGGAACCGAAGACTGTGGCATTTTTCTATATCACAAGCAATGGGCAGGCAAATGTCCGCAAGAGTGCAGACTATCTGCCGAAAATGATCGAGCTGGCCGGCGGACGATATATTTTTGATTCCCTGGGGGATGAGGATGATGCCACATCAACCATGTCCATGCAGATGGAAGAGTTTTATGCCGGAGCGAAAGATGCGGATTATATTATCTACAACAGTACCATTGAAGGAGAATTATCTTCAGTGGATGATCTGCTGGCAAAGAGTCCGCTCTTTGAGAAGTTCAAGGCTGTGCAGGAAGGGCATGTTTATTGCACATCAAAGAATCTGTATCAGTCAACAATGTCGCTTGGAACGATTACATCGGATATCCGCCGGATGCTGACCGGCGATGATGCGGATTTGACATATATCTACAAACTGGAGTGAAAGATGAATGAAGAGTAGACGATACGGCGCAGCTTTTGCGATATTGGCAGCCTTGCTGCTGATTTTGCTGGCAATGAATTTGTGTATTGGATCGGTGAATATACCATTGTCTGAAATTCTGCATATACTGATGAAAAACAGCGGCAGTGACACCTACACGGATATTGTGATGAACATCCGTTTTCCAAGAGCACTGGCTGCGGCGGTGTTGGGCGGTGGTTTGGCACTGGCAGGCTATCTGCTCCAGACGTTTTTTCATAATCCCATTGCGGGACCTTTTACGCTGGGCATTTCTTCCGGTGCAAAACTGGTGGTTGCCCTTGTGATGGTGGCCTCTCTCGGCAATGCCCTGAGATTGAGTTCATGGGTGATGATTGCTGCGGCTTTTGTGGGGGCAATGATCTGTATGGGATTTGTGATCCTGATGTCAAGTGTGATTGAGCAGATGGCTATGCTGATCGTCAGCGGTGTGATGATTGGCTATATCTGTTCTGCAGTGACGGATTTTATCGTCACCTTTGCGGAAGATGCGGATATTGTGAATCTGCATAACTGGTCCAAGGGCAGTTTTTCCGGTATGACATGGGAGAATGTCAAAGTCATGGTGCTGGTGACGGGAATTGCCTCTATCGGTGTGTTTCTGTTGTCGAAGCCGATCAGTGCCTATGAGATGGGTGAGGCTTATGCGGCCAATATGGGACTGAATGTGAAGAGTTTCAGAGTCCTTCTTGTATTGCTGTCCAGTGTGCTGGCTGCCTGCGTAACGGCATTTGCGGGCCCTGTATCCTTTGTGGGAATAGCAGTGCCGCATCTGGTGAAGTGGCTGCTGGGCACCGCGCGGCCTATTCTGCTGATCCCGGCCTGCTTTCTGGGCGGTTCCGTGTTCTGCCTGTTCTGCGATCTGTTGGCGAGAACCATGTTTTCTCCGACAGAGTTGTCCATCAGCACAGTGACAGCCGTGTTTGGTGCACCCGTTGTCATTTATATTATGATACACAGAAGAAGAGAAAAGGCGGCATAGGATGATGAGGGAAGATTACTTTTACACAGAGGGGCTGACTGTTGGTTATCAGGGTGTGCCTCTGATCAGAGAGATTGCGTTCCAGCTGAAGAAAGGTGAGATATTAACGCTGATCGGACCAAATGGTGCGGGAAAAACAACAATATTAAAGAGTCTTATCCGCCAGTTAAAGCCACTGGCCGGCGTAGTCGTTCTGGAAGGACAGAAGACCGGTGAGATGAGCGGCAGAGATTTTGCAAGAAAGTTGTCAGTGGTATTGACGGAAAGAGTTCGTCCGGAGATGATGACCTGCAAGGAAGTGGTGGCAACAGGGCGATATCCGTATACCGGTAAGTTCGGGGTTTTGTCGAAAGAAGATTGGAAAATTGTCGATGAGGCAGTCAGATTGGTACACATTGAGGATTTGGCTGAACGGGATTTTACAAAGACCAGTGATGGGCAGAAACAGCGTGTCATGCTGGCAAGGGCTTTATGTCAGCAGCCGGATATCCTTGTGCTGGATGAGCCGACATCTTTTCTGGATATCCGCTATAAACTGGAATTTCTCTCGATCATTCAGGAGATGGCAAGAAATGACAGGCTGACGGTGATATTGTCCCTGCATGAGCTAGATCTGGCGGAACGTATTTCAGATAAAGTTCTGTGTGTCAGAGGGGACAGGATTGACCGCTTCGGAACACCGGAGGAGATTTTTTGCGGAGACTATATTTCTGAACTTTATGGGATGACGGCCGGTCATTATGATGCCGGCACCGGGGAGTTGGAGCTGCAGCCTGTTTCAGGGGCACCGAAAGTATTTGTCATTGCCGGGGGCGGCAGGGGCAAGGCTGTTTTTCGCAGACTTCAGAGGCAGGGCATGCCATTTGCGGCAGGAATTCTGTGGGAGAATGATCTGGATTATCCGTCAGCAAAAGCATTGGCGGTTCAGACGGTTGCGGTGCGTACATTTTCAGCTGTCGATGCAGAACATATTGAGAAGGCAAAAGAGCTGATAGACAGCTGTGAAACCGTTTTGACAGTATTTGACAGGACAGAATGGACGAAACTGCCGGAAGGTTTGAAGGAGATTCTTGCGTATGCAGAAGAAAAAAGCAAACTCACAGAATAATGAGAAGAAAAAGGTTGATGTCTGCGGAGAGAACGGCGCCGCGGAAAAGGACAGATGCTATACGTATATGGTGCGCTGCTCGGATGGTTCCCTGTATACAGGATGGACGGTGGATCTTGAGATGCGTGTAGTGGCTCACAACAGCGGAAAAGGGGCAAAATACACAAAAAGCAGGCGTCCTGTGACTCTGGCTTACTATGAAGTCTTTGAGAATCGACAGGACGCCATGCGACGTGAATATGCAATTAAGCAATTGCCGAAGAAAGAGAAGGAAAGGCTGGCAGCCTACCACCATCTGTCTTCAATGGCAACGTAGTCTTTGTGGTGGCCGACATACTTGTAAGCCGGACGGATGATCTTGCCTTCATTGGCCAGTTCTTCAATACGGTGTGCACACCATCCGGAGATACGGGAAATGGCAAAGATCGGTGTGAACAATTCCATCGGAAGGCCGAGCATGCTGTAGACAAAACCGCTGTAAAAGTCCACATTGGCACAGATCGGTTTGAACAGCTGGCGATGCTGCTGCATGAGTTTGATGGCAATGCCTTCAACACGGTTGTAAAGTTCGAATTCTTTGGTCAGGCCTTTCTCGTTGGAAAGTGCCTGGGCATATTTCTTCAGAATAACGCATCGTGGATCGGATTCTGTATATACCGCATGACCGATGCCATAGATGAGGCCCTTGCCGTCAAAGGCTTCGCGGTTCAGGATCTTGGTCAGATACTCAGTAACTTCATCATCATCATCCCAGTTGGTAACATGTTCTTCGATATCTTTGAACATTTGTTGAACCTTCAGATTGGCACCGCCGTGTTTTGGCCCTTTCAGGGAGCCGAGGGAAGCAGCGATGGCCGAATAGGTATCAGTGCCTGTGGAAGTAACAACATGAGTGGTGAATGTGGAGTTATTACCGCCGCCGTGTTCTGCGTGAATGATCAGCGCAATATCAAGAACCTTGGCTTCAAGTTCGGTATACTGGCCATCCGGACGGAGCAGGCGGAGAATATTCTCTGCTGTCGAAAGTTCAGGCTTCGGACGGCGGATGACAAGACTCTTGTCTAATATGTAATGACGATAGCTGTGGTAGCCATAAACAGCGATCAGCGGGAATCGCGCGATCAGCTGAAGAGACTGACGCAGAACGTTATTGACTGAAATGTCTTCAGGATGGTCATCGTAGGAATAAAGTGTCAGAACACTCTTCTGGAGTACATTCATCATGTTGGCATTCGGTGCATTCATGATGATGTCACGGACGAAGTTGTCCGGGAGTTCACGATAATTTCCAAGAATATCAAGAAATTCCTGAAGCTGGTCCTTGTTCGGCAGCTCGCCGAAGAGAAGAAGATAGGTGATTTCTTCAAAACCAAAGCGGCTTGTCTTATTGCCTTCAACAAGATTCATGACATTATAGCCCTGATAATAGAGCTGGCCATCAATCGGAATCTTGCGGCCATGTACGGATTTGAAAGCGACGACATCGGAGATCTCTGTCAGACCGGTAAGGATACCTTTACCGTTGGAGTCACGCAGACCACGTTTGACATCGTACTCAATATACAGATCCTGGTCAAAACGCCCTGAATTCATGCAGTGTTCAGCAAGCTTGTCCAGACGGTTATTAAATTCTGTCATTTCTTTAGCCATTATTGTTCAATCCTTTTCTATAAAAATTTACATAATTGCATTATAATATGAAAATACTTTATCATTATATTGGTGTTTTTGCAAGTTGTTTTTTTGATTTTATGCGTCAGTGCAGAAGAATGGATGAAAATATTGATATGCAATTATAGAAAATAAAAATGTCAAAATGTATAAAAATGAGGAAAAAACGCAAAAAAAGTAGATTTATCGAAGAAAAACCACGGATAAATACAAAAGAAACATACGCTTTTTGGAGAAATTGGAAATATTTGTGTAAAAAATGCAAGATATAAAATGTGTTTATTCAAAAAATGTAGGCTTATTCTATGAAGTAAACGAAGAAAACAGAGAGAAAGTATGAATAATATAAGACACAAACGTATAATTATGCATAAAAACAATAAAAAAGAAAAGGATGGTGTTGACGGTTTAAAAAAGAACTGCTAGAGTATTATAATAGATAGAAGAAAATACAAGGAGTTTGGAAAGGTGAGAAAATGGAGGCATTAAAAAATAATTCCCAGGCGATTGTAAGGGCATTGACAGTAGCGGTGGCTGTTGTTTTGCAGGCGATTACAATGGTTCTGGTGGGACGGTATCTTCATGAATATGCTTCCTGGGCTTATGTCCTGTTGGAAATTATAAGCTTTTTGCTTGTGTTTGGTCTCATTAATGATCAGGAGTCCTATCGTCAGTTCTGGTGTGTCATCGTTCTTGTTTTTCCGGTGACAGGCCTGTTTCTGTATTATATGTGGGGACGGCGAAGAAGAAACAGCAAGACGCATATTATGATCAGGGAGACAGAGGCGAAGATGCGCCAGTATGTGCCGCATCAGCCGGAAGTCATGGAGGAATTGCAGGAACTGCATCCTTATAAAGTCCAGATTGCTCGTTTTTTGGAAAGTGAAGGCTTTAACATGTATCGTCACACCGATGTGAAATATTTTCCGCTGGGCGAGGAGATGCTGGAGGCAATGATCGCGGATCTGAAAAAGGCAGAGAAGTGTATCTTTTTGGAGTATTTTATTATCAGTGACGGCGTGATCTGGAAGAGAGTCAAAGAAGTGCTGATCGAGAAAGCAAAAGCGGGTATAGATATCCGTTTATTAATCGATGACTTTGGCTGCCTGGGAATCAATACCGCAGAATTTCGTGATGAGCTTGTCAAGTCCGGTATTCGGCTGGCGGTGTTTGCTCCTATCCATAAAAACGTCGACAGATTGTCCTTTAACTACAGAAACCATCAGAAGATTACAATTGTTGACGGCAACATCGGCTATTGCGGCGGTATTAATCTGGCGGATGAATATGCCAATATTATCCAGCGTTTTGGACACTGGAAGGATACAGCGCTTCGTCTGGAGGGTGAAGGTGTGTGGGGGTTGACGTCAATTTTTCTTGAGATGTGGGAAGTGGCGATGGGGTATGAGATTACCACGGATTATACGGTCTACATGCCGACGGTCAAAATGCCCAGTGACGGATTTGTGCAGCCATTTTGTGATGGGCCGGCCAATAATCCCAATAATCCTGCGGAGGATGTGTATACGCATCTGATCAATAAGGCTCGGGATTATGTTTATATTACAACACCGTATCTGGTTATTGACAGGAAGATGGCGGAAGATTTGTGCCGAACAGCCCGAAGCGGCGTGGATGTGAAGATCGTTGTGCCGCATATCTATGACAAGTGGTATGTCTATATGGTGAATGTGGCCAATTATGGGCCGCTGATTGCGAACGGTGTCCATGTCTATGAATACATGCCCGGCTTTATCCATTCAAAGACGGTTGTCTGTGATGATGAGTGTGCGGTCTGCGGAACCATCAACATGGATTACAGGAGCTTTTATCTGCACTATGAATGCGGTGTGTTCACTTGTGAGTCATCGGCTGTTGCGGATATCCGGGATGATATTCATGAGACATTGAAACAATGTCAGGAAATCTATCTCGATGAGTGGCAGAGCCGTCCATGGTACGAAAAGATCGTTCAGTGGATATTGCACCTGTTTGCCCCTGTATTGTAATATCAGAAACGTGTACGGTAGCCGCAGCGACGGCACAGATTTTCATGAATATGGTGAGAACGGAAGTCTTCGATGATTCGGAGACTTTTTTCTTTGCACAGAATCGTATCCAGGGATTCTATGAAAATATTGCCCAAAGCCAGATGGCCGTTGTGGTCCAGACAACATGGAACGACCTGGCCATCTGCCAGAATCGCCAATTGATGCCGCAGGCCATGGCAGGTGCCGTTGAAACCGTAATCCGGTGCGTGTTCATCCGGCCATTCAAAAAGCTGGTCAAAATTCACATAGGTATGGGGTGCAATGGCGTTGCCGTGAACCTTGCCCACATAGGCGTCAATGGGCTGGGCCAGATGATAGGCCTGCTCAAGGGTTTCGAGAATAAACTGGTTGCGAAGGCGCTGGTCAGCTTTGGCAGTACCATCCAGATTCCAGAGTCGGAAGCTGATATAGCCCGGTGTTGTCATTGTAAAAGTCCGGGCAAAATCAATGGCATTCTGAAGATAGGAGCGGAAATCCCGGGTATGCATGGTATTGGCATCAAAGCTGTGCAGGGACAGAGAAATCTGACGGGGTGCTGTTTCGCCCAGAAGCAGCTGATGTTTTTCGGGAAGAAGCACTGCATTGGTGGTTAGATTAACTTTTAATCCGTTTTGATGGGCGATGGCCAAAATATCGCCAAGCCATGGGTGCATCAGCGGTTCACCTTTTACATGAAGGCAAATGTAGTCTGTAAAAGGGGTTACCTGTGCAGCAATCTTCGCAAATTCATTCACAGACATCATTCTTGCCGGACGGTCACTGGTGGGACAGAAACTGCAGCTGAGATTGCAGCGGTTGATGATTTCTATATAAATTTTCTGAAAACGTTTCTTTTTCATGATAAAACCTCTTTTTATAAAGTCATAATTCAATAATATAGATTCTGTTGAAAAGTGTCAAGTTGTTGAAAATCATTAAAAGAATGGATGAATGCGCTGCCAAGCTGGTCTTCAATTAAAAAGTAACTGAAATGCTTTTTTATAATGGTTTTAAAGAAATCTGTCAATATAGATAAAGATATGGTATACTGTGAGTAAGCAAATTCAGATTGCGATTTCATTGACGAAAGGATGTTTTTATGAAGAAAGTATTGACAATTGCCGGTTCCGACTGCAGCGGTGGTGCCGGTATTCAGGCAGATATAAAGACGATGACAGCACACAAGGTTTATGCAATGAGTGTAATTACGGCATTGACAGCACAGAACACAACAGGGGTTTATGGGGTGCTGGATGCAGGTGCTGATTTTGTGGGTCAGCAGATGGACTGTGTGTTCAAGGACATTTTTCCGGATGCTGTCAAGATTGGCATGGTTTCCAATATCGAGACAATACAGATGATCGCAGCAAAGTTAAAGGAATACAATGCGAAGAATATCGTGGTAGATCCGGTGATGGTTTCCACAAGCGGATGCGCGCTGATGCAGCCGGATGCCATGGATACGCTGATTTCTGTCCTGCTCCCGATGGGGGATATCATTACACCGAATATCCCGGAAGCAGAGAAGCTGTGCGGTTTTGAGATTAAGAATGTAGATGACATGAAGAAAGCGGCAGAAGTCATTGGAAGAAATCTTTCAGGCAGCGTTCTGATTAAGGGCGGACATTTGACAGAGACTGCAGATGACCTTTTATACCATGACGGTGAATTTATGTGGTATCGCGGAGAACGTGTCAATAATCCGAACACCCACGGCACAGGTTGTACTTTATCATCTGCCATCGCCAGCAATCTGGCTTTGGGTTATGATATGAAGACAAGCGTACAGAATGCGAAGAATTATATCACCGGTGCTTTAAAGGATGGACTTGACCTGGGAGAGGGAAGCGGCCCGCTGAATCATTGCTTCAATTTATAGGAAATTTGAATGACAGGAGTGGGATATAACCAAATGGAGAGACTGATTATGCTGGGAACGGGCAATGCCCTTGTGACCAGATGTTATAATACTTGTTTTGCAATTCAGGATGATGATGAATATTTCCTGGTAGATGCAGGCGGCGGCAACGGCATCATGCGCCAGCTTCAGGATGCAGATATTTCCATGGCGCAGATCCATCACATTTTTCTGACCCATGAACATACAGACCATTTGCTTGGTATGATCTGGATGATCCGTATGATTGCAACAAAGATGCGCAGGGAACAGTATGAAGGGAATCTTCGGATTTATTGCCACAGTGCATTGGTAGAAACAGTACGAACCATAGCCAATCTGACATTGCCGAAGAAATTTACAAGACTTTTGGATCATCGTATCCAGTTCGTACCCCTTCATGATGGGGATACGAAGCATATCCTGGATTACGATGTGACATTTTTCGATATCTTATCTACCAAGGCTAAGCAGTACGGCTTTACAATGCGCCTTAAAAACGGACAGAAACTCACCTGTGCCGGGGACGAACCTCTTAATGAGAACTGCTTTGGTTATGCCGAAGGCAGTGATTGGCTCATGCATGAAGCCTTTTGTCTGTATTCGCAGCGGGACCAGTACGATCCATATGAGAAGCACCACAGTACCGTCCGTGAGGCCTGTGAACTGGCGGCTTATCTCAATGTACCAAATCTTATTCTGTACCATACCGAGGATGACAACATCGAACGCCGAAAAGCCCTCTATACAGCAGAAGGCAGACTGTATTATAAAGGAAATCTCTATGTGCCAGACGACTTGGAATGTATAGAACTCGATAAAGAAGAATAATCTCAGGAATGGTATTTAGCATTCAACTTGCGATATTTCTCTTTATAGAAATACTCAGGTTCAACTGCGAAATCTATAACCTTCTGAGTGAAAATATAAAAAGACCCTTCATGGGCAGGTGCTTCTGTCCCGGCCGGTACTTAGATGCCGTATTTTGGCATCTTATGTACCGCTGCTAGGGACAGGCAGTGCGAACGTGCCTGCTATGAAGGGTCTTTTTATATTTTCTTCAAGAACCACGAATTTCGCAGTTACAATAAGAAGTATTGACGTCTAAATACCATATCGTTGGCATTTCTTGATCAGTGTTGAATGATCAATGCCGAGAGCCGTGGCTGCCTTCCGTTTTGTATGGAAGGTGTCCAGGGCTTTTTCTATAATGTGCTTTTCGAGTGCAATGGTGGAAGCTTTCAGATTGTACTCATCTTCGGGATGGGCATAGGAATCTGTGTCCCGGATACCAAGCACCAGAGCTACCGTTTTCTTGTCGATAATATTATTCTGGTTGATAACAACAAGACGTTCTGTGACATTTTCCAATTCACGGATATTGCCCGGCCAGTTGTAATTCTCCAGAAGATGCAGGGCATCACTGTAGATCTCGATGGGCTTGTTGTATTTCTTGGTATATTTTTCGAAAAAATGATAAAAAAGGACTTCGATATCCGCTTTTCTTTCCCGAAGGGGAACGAGCTGGATCGGAACAACATTTAATCTATAGTACAGATCCTCTCGGAAAGTGTGCGCTTCAATGCATTTTAATAAATCTCTATTCGTGGCAGCGATGATGCGGACATCTACAGGGATGGCTTTGTGGCCGCCGATTTTGGTGATCTCGTGGTTCTGCAGGACACGGAGCAACTTCGTCTGCATCTGAACTGACATTTCGCCGATTTCGTCTAGCATCAGTGTTCCGCCGTTGGCCAGCTCAAAAATACCGGTCTTGCCGGATTTGCTGGCTCCGGTGAAGGCGCCGGGCTCATAACCGAACAGTTCGGATTCCATCAGAGTATCCGGAATGGCGGCACAGTTGACCTTCAGAAATGGTTTACCGAAACGTTTGCTGGCCTGATAGATCTGATTGGTAATGACTTCCTTGCCTGTACCGCTTTCACCGGTGATCAGGACGGTGGCATCTGTCGGAGCAACCGCCAGGGCAGTAGAAACAGCCTGATACATTTGATCACTTTTAAAAATCACTTCGGACTGCTGAATTTGCTGGGTACGCAGATAACTATTCTCGTTTTCTTTCTTCTCAATGGCGCTCTTTAACTGGATCAGCTGGTCCTTGACGGTTTCAAGCTGCTGGATATCACGGTCACAGGCAACTGCGTATTTCAATTCATGCTTGTCGTTAAAAATCGGGAATCCGCTGATGTGGACCGTGGTATTCGTCTTTTTCATCACACCGATAATCTCGGATCTTTTTTGATATTTCAGAATGGTGGGAAGGATACCATTGGTGTAAAGTTTCTTCTCACGATTGATCTGGTGAACATTTTCACCAATAACCTCTGCTTTCGTGATACCGCTGAGCTTGGTGTAGGTATCATTGACATAAATGGTCGTACCGTCCGGGCTTGCAACATAAATGGCATCTGGCAGATTGTCGCAAATCTCTTCAAAATCAATATATTCAGTGAAAAGATGATGCTCGAAATGCTGTATCATTTTGTCCAGTTTCGAAAAAATAGTGCGCTGTTCCTCGGATAGTCCAGAGGCTTTCAGTTTGTCTATCTGTACTTTCATACGCAGGTAATCCTGTTCAAATCGACCGTGTTGGCTCATGTTATCCTCCTAAAATCGATAAAAATATAACGATGGTGATAAAAATCACCGCATGGTGAATATAATCACTTTCTTTTGCTGAAAAGTATACACTTTTTGGTTGTATTTGTCAAATGATGACCTTAAAAACCATTAAAAAACTGGAAAAAACGCATAAATGTACACATAAAAGTGCAAAAATGAGGCGGAAAATAAAGTTGGCACAGATGTTGCTATTATATATTGGCGTAAGTAATTATTAGAAAAATTTAATACTTAATTTAGATTTTAAAGGAGAGATTAACAATGGCAAAGAAAACTATTATCACAGCAGCAGTAACAGGCGCATGGCCAAAGAAAGAGAATAACCCTAACGTACCAATGACTCCATCAGAAATTGCTGATGACGTATATGCTTGCTGGAAAGCAGGTGCAGCCATCGCTCATCTTCATATGAGAGATGACAACGGCAACGGTACAATGGATAAGAATAAATTCATCGAAACAGTGAACCTTATCCATGAAAGATATCCGGACTGCGATATCATCCTGAACCTGACAACATCCGGTGATATCTATGCAACAGATGATACACGTCTTGAACATGTTCAGATTCTGAAACCTGAGATGGCTTCTTATGACTGTGGTTCCATGAACTGGTTAAATGCCAGCCTCTTCATCAACAGCCCTGCATTCCTTGAGAGATGCGGTAAACTGTTCCAGGAATTGAATGTTAAACCTGAAATCGAAGCTTTCGATCCTGGTATGATCGCAAATGCAGCTTACTATCTGAAGAAAGGTGTTCTGAAAGCACCATTACACTTCCAGTTCTGCATGGGCTGCGCAAACGGTATCCCTGGTTCCGTTAAGAACCTTGTATTCATGAAGGAAACAATGGATCAGCTTTGCCCGGGTTCTACATGGTCTACATTCGGTGTTGGACATTCCGCAATGGAAATTATGTACGCAGCAGTTGCTTTAGGCGGCCACATCCGTGTTGGTATGGAAGACAATGTTATGTACTCCAAGGGTGTTCTTGCTGACAGCAATGCACAGTTCGTTGAAAGAGCTGCCCGTGTGATCAGAGAATACGGCAACGAAGTTGCTACACCGGCTGAAGCACGTGAAATCCTTGGCTTAACAAAATAATCAAGTCGGGAACTTCACAGGAGGTGTGAAATGACCTGGGGACCAATGTATATGTATTATCATTGCCCGAAATGCGGCCTGAAATTTGAATATGCCGTTGACATGATCCCGGATTTTGGTGAGAAATTCGGTTATTGTCCGAAATGTGATGTCATGGGCATTTACGAAAAAGACGGTGCGCGTCAGCCTGATGATGCAGATTATTTAGAAGTTGAATAAATGTCGGCTGTTCAGAACATGACGAAAGGACTTCAGAATTATTTTGAACAGCCGTATCAATAGAGAAATAGGAGAAACGTCATGAAAGAAGTTAAAAAGATTTTAATTTGCGGCGGCGGTATGATGGGAAGCGCCATCGCACAGGTTTTAGCAGGACTTGACGATGTCACAATCACAGTATATGATAAATTCCCTGTAGATATTGAAGCAAAGATCAGAAACAACATGAAACTGCTGGTTGAAAAAGAAATCGTGACACCAGCCGATGTTGATAAAGTAATCAGCAAGATCAGCTTCACACAGGATATCGAGAGCGAAGGCGTTAAGAACGCGGATCTTGTGGTAGAATGTGTACTGGAAGATATGCAGCTGAAACAGGATCTGTTCGCACAGCTGGAAGGTATCGTTTCCGAAGATACCATCTTCTGTACAAATACATCCGTTATGAGCCCTACAGAAATTTCTGCAAAATGCAAACATAAAGAAAGACTTGTAGGTACACATTTCTGGAATCCTGGCTTCCTTATTCCACTGGTAGAAGTTGTCAGAACAGAAGCGACAACAGATGAAGTTGTTGAAACTGTGATGGATATGCTGACAAGAGCAGGCAAGAAACCTGTTCTTTGCAAGAAGGATGTACCTGGATTCATCGCCAACAGAATGCAGCATGCATTATGGCGTGAAGCGATTTCCATCGTTGAAAGAGGTATTGCAGACGCTAAAACCGTTGATGATGCCTGCAAATACAGCTTTGGTTTAAGACTGCCATACTTACCACCGCTGGTAAATTCTGATATGGTAGGTACTCAGTTGACGTATAACATTCATGATTATGTATTAAAAGACCTTGAAGACAGCCATGAACCATCACCACTTCTGAAGGAAATGATCAACGAAGGCAAGATGGGCTTCAGAGCCGAGACAAAAGACGGCAAGAAGACAGGTTTTATGTCCTACACTGAAGATGAAATCGCTGAGATCAACGGTGGTCTGAATGAATATCTGATCAAGATGTTATACGGTAAATAAATAATAAAATAACTGCTCGAAGACGTTTTTAACTGTCTTCGGACAGTTAAAAATTCAATTCTCTGGGGGAGACAGAGGGTTTTAAAGAGAGAAAGGGAGTAGATTATGAGCGAGAAAAAGAAAAAAGGAACGCCGCTTTGGCAAATCAGTAAGAAGTTTAATTTTGCAGCTGAAAAGATTATTCCTGATTCATTTGTTTTCTGTGTAGTTTTAACACTGGTTGTAGCTGTGTTATCATTGGTTGTTTGCCATATTACACCAATTAATTTGTTAACATCATGGTGGGATGGCTTAAGCAGTCAGTTTACACTGGCTTTCCAGATGGGCTTGATGGTTGTTGTATGTGCAACATGTGCACGAAGCCCACAGGTTTCCAAGTTACTTGATGGTCTTGCAGGTCTTGTACATACCCGTACAGCAGCACTGGTTCTGTTGATGGCATTTGGTTATGTATCATCCATGCTGAACTGGGCATTTTGTACAATCGTTACACCGATTCTGGCGATGCAGCTTGCTAAGCGTGTCAAAGGGCTTCATTTCCCAATGATGGTTGCCGGCGGTTACTGCTGTATGATTCTTGGCCAGTGCCTTGGACCATCTGCAACATTGTATTCAAACCTTGCGACAGAAGGCAGCAACTATGCTGAAATCGTAGGTCAGACAATGACAGTTGCTGAAACCTGCTATAACCCGGTTAACGTTGTACTTTGGGTTATTCTCGCTGTTTGCTTTATTGTGTTAGTATTATTTACACAGCCGGGCGACAATGAATTAGTAGAGTTAAGAAATATTGCAACTCAGGCAGATGTGGCTCCAAAGGATTACCAGAGTCATGATAAAGCTCAGACACCAGCTGAAAAAATGAACACATGCAAACCTATCATGTGGGTTGTTGGTGCCGCTATATTTATCTATATCATTTATTCAATTGCAACAAAAGGTTTCTTTGCAACATTAAATATGAACATGGTTATCTTCATGTTTGTTGGTATTAACTGTTTCCTGTTCCCACAGCCGCATTCATGGATGGAAGCACATACAGACAGTATGCATCTGGCAACAGACGTTATCCTTCAGTTCCCATTCTATGGTGCGATCATGGGTATGATGTATGTTGAAGGTGGTCTCGGCTCTGTTATTGTTAACGCAATTGTATCTGTTGCAACAGCAGAGACAATGCCGGTATTCTCATTCCTGTCAGCATCAGTTGTTAACCTGTTCATCCCATCACAGGGTGGTCAGTTTACAGTTCAGGGGCCACTGATCGTTCAGGCTGCTCAGTCTATCCCTGGTACAAATCTTGTTAACTGCCTGAATGGTTTTGTATTTGGTGATGAGTGTACAAACCTCTTACAGCCTCTGTATGTTATTCCGGCATTGTCTGTAGTAGGTATGAAACTGAAAGATGTATGGGGTTTCATGGCATTCATGTGTGTATTCTGGATAGTTATCACATGCCTGGGCTTATACTTCATTCCAATGTTCATTTAATGGACAAAAACAACCTTAGAAAATTTCTAACATAAAAATCCTTTTATATGTATGATCGCAGAAGGGTGTGTGAAAAATAGTTTTTCATGCACCCTTTTGTTATATAAAAAATCCGACGGAAGTGTGGTTATGACACACAGTGTTTGATGAAGAAGGGAGTTATATAATGCGAGGGTTAGCGCAGAAAAATGCATTAGTGACAGGCGCTGCGAAAGGTATCGGAAGGGGGATTGCCGAGCGGATGGAGCAAGGATGCGCTTCCGGAAGATTTTAAAATATACCCCATAGAATGGACACGATAAGAAGAAGGGTTCCTTAAAAATGGACACAAGAAGAAGGGATAAAATCCTGGTTAGTGGACAATAAAAGAAGGGATTTCTTCTGGTAGATGATGTATAATAAAAGTATCTATCGGAGGAAATATGAAAGAATACACACCGAAACAAATTAAGGAACTCAAAGCTAACCCGTACACACTTAATGT
>ENA-OQKY01000280-OQKY01000280.1-human-gut-metagenome-genome-assembly--contig:-NODE-280-length-59431-cov-6.220407_pt1 | contig 59431 bp, 48 predicted proteins | sample MGYA00242652_ERZ504805 | MGnify/ENA primary metagenome ERZ504805 (study PRJEB26092, sample SAMD00036400) | human gut metagenome | host: Homo sapiens | study: EMG produced TPA metagenomics assembly of... | reverse complement strand
TTTGTTTTCCGCTGTCTGTTCAAGCGACAGCTTTAATAGATTATCACATCGTTTCCTGTTTGTCAACAACTTTTTTCAAGTTCTTTCATTCAGCCTCGATGTTTGCCGCCGGATGATCCAGGATCACCTCTTCTGTACTCCTCTGTACTTACGGTTTCCGGAATGAAACATCCCCTTTGTATCCCAGCGGCAGCCAAGCCCCGGTCTGCAAATCTTTTTTGTTTTGTTCCTGTCCCCTCAACGACGAAGATTATCTTACCATCGTCTCTATTAATTGTCAACGTTTTTCTTGTTTTTTATTTATTTCATGCAATTCAGACAATAATAGGATTTCCCGGTTTTAAACGGAATAATTGTCGCATTTTTCTTCTGTTGCCGAGTTCATTTGATTATTTCGGATAAAGAGACTCTCTTCATTCTATTTCTAACACAATAAATACATTTTCATAAAAATCAAAAAAGAGAACAGCATTCTTTCTTGAAGTTACTGCTCTCTTTCTCTGATTTTTCTTTCTTTTTTACTCTACTCTTCACTCTGAGAGTTGCTCTGTTTCAGATTCTATTCCTCTGGGTTTTCTGTATCCGAATCATTTTCACTCTGACTGTTTTCCCCTGTATCTGCTTCAGCAACCTCTCCTTTGGAAGCACTTCCATTCGGACTGCTTCCATTCAAAGAAAGTACTGTATTCGCTTTTTCATCTTTCTTATATTCGACAGTCACTTCATCGCCGACATCATATTTGATAATATCGATGAAATCTACCACTGACACATCAAAAATATCTTCCGATCCTTCCAGCATAATATAATAGTGAGAATTTCCCTCTATGACACCTTGAGCGATCTTGGAAATCTTTGCAGTCATCGTCTCAACTTCCCGGTTATCCGGCTCATCCACTTTAATTCCGTTTTGGTACATCAGTTCCGTATAAACTTCCTCACATTCACTGACCGTATCTCCAATCGCAACGATCTGATATTTCTGCACATTTACCATTGCATACTTTTTCACCAGCCCTGCATCATCTTTCAGTGCGATAAAATATGTCGGCTCCCCGGAAATATTTAACAGAAGCGGGAATGTAGCCACATATTTCAGATTCTGCACCTGACCTTCCGCTGAAGACATTGCAGACGCCTCGGTTGCACCTTCGATCGCATAGAATTTCGTTTCCATTGTACGCTGGTTCATCAATACAAATCCAACATTTGACTGGTCTCCGCTTACAGATGTTACGCCTGTATATACCCAAACATCATCGTCGATCGCAAGATAGTTATATCCATTTGTAGTGATCAGACAGTCTTTCTGCCCCAGAATACTATTGAAATATCCATGTTTTAATGTTCCGTAATAGTCATACAACTGTACCAGCAGATCAGCCGAATATGCATGGTCGATCCATTCCGGAACTTCATCGATCGCATAATCTTCTGTTTCTCCCGTAACAGCATTGCAAAGTACAACTCTGCCCACGGTCACACCGCCAAACAGACCGATATTATACTTCTTCACCGGACATACCCAGTACGGTACACCCTCTTCATCAATTTCAAAACTCAGATCATCAAAAATATAAGTCGGATATTTAAAACGAAGATGACGATAAATATTCCGGCTAAAATGATCGCTTGTCGTATATTTCATTCCCTCTTTAAGCTTCACCAACTCAGTATTCTGTGTCGCCATATCAATCTTTACATATGCCGGAATTCCATCTTTCTGGTTCGTAAACCATTTGATCAGATTCGCATAACGAAGCGGTGATACTCTCACCGGCTGATCCTGATAGTTGATCTGACTATATAATTCATCCACTTCAAACTGAGAAACCATATCTACCATGCTTCCCATTTTACGATTTCCAAGAAGTGTTGCAGAATCTTTATCCAGAAGAGGGATCTGATCAAACGATAGTTCTTCAATATCTTTTGTAAATTCTCCCTCTTCCACCTTTAAAAGCTGCTGGTATTTTTTTGCATTGATGATCGGTGAAGACAACAGACTTCCGATCAAATATGCTCCCACAACCAAAACACCGGCTGCCACGATCACTTTAAATCCTTTCAGCCTCTTTAATTCAAAACGTGTTGGTTTCTTCTTTCCGAGATACACTGCCGCCACGATCAGCACGACAATGATCATAAACATCCACAGATCCGAGGAATGGATATTCACTGCCGGAAGTGCCACATAGTAATACACTGCCGCAAATACCAGAGCCGCGATCACTGCGACCAGCTTCATTTTTCCTTTTTTCATACTTTGTCCCTTTCTTTTTACAAATCTGCTGTTTTCCCCCTCTTCTGTATCTGTGCCGTCCTTTTCCACCTCTTTCCATTTATGATAAACCACCCTAAAATCTGCGTCTCCAAAGTTCCGGTGACATCAAAAGCAGATATGGGAAGATTTCCAAACGTCCCAACAACATATCCATGCAAAATACAAGTTTTGACAACGGCGAGAACATATGGAAATTTTCCACCGGTCCCACCATGGAAATTCCCGGTCCGACATTATTTAGTGTTGTCAGTACCGAACTGAATGTTGTGGCAAAATCAAAATTATTGATCGAAACAAGCAGGATTGACACCATCATCACAAGAATGTAGCTGATAAAATAGATGTAAACGCTCCGTATCGTATCATTCCCCACACGTTTTCCATTGATCTTTACGATCGTTACTGCTTTCGGATGCAGCATTCTTCTTACTTCCTGCTTGATACTTTTCACAAGGATCAAAAAACGAGATACTTTGATTCCGCCTCCGGTAGATCCGGCACACGCTCCGATCACCATGATCCCTAATAATACAACCTTGGACAATTCGGGCCACAGGTTAAAATCCGCTGTACAAAATCCCGTTGTCGTGATCACAGACGCAACCTGAAACGACGCATACCGGAATGCATGTACGATATTTCCATAAATACCGAGAATATTAACAGTTACGATCGCAACCGCTCCTGCAATGATCCCAAGATATGCATGAAGTTCTTCATTTTTCAATGCATCTTTCCAATTCTTCAGTCGGATCAGGAAATACAGATTAAAGTTTACTCCAAATAAAATCATAAATACCGTGATCACACCGTCGATATAGGCACTGTCATAATACGCCACACTGGCATTTCGATTGGAAAATCCTCCGGTTCCCGCCGTACTGAATGAATGAAGCAGCGCATCATAAAAACTCATTCCGCCGAACATCAAAAACACTACTTCCGCCGCTGTAAGCACAAAATACATCAAATAAAGGATCCTAGCCGTCGCTCTCGCTTTCGGCACCAGTTTATCCGCTTCCGGTCCCGGTACTTCCGCACGCATCAGGTGCATGGAATGCTCATCATCCAGAGAAGTGAGCATCATAACGAATACAAGCACACCCATTCCGCCGATCCAGTGAGTCAGACTCCTCCAAAAAGCCACACCTTTCGGAAGAGCTTCAATATCTGTGAGAATAGTAGATCCTGTTGTCGTGAATCCGGACACGGTTTCAAAAAATGCATCCACATAACTTGGAATGCTTCCGGTCAGCACAAATGGCAGCGCTCCAAATAAAGACCAGAGAATCCAGGCAAGCCCGACAATCACAAGTCCCTCTTTCGCGTAAATAACTTTGTTTTCCGGTCTTTTTCTTCCGAAAATGAAGAAAATAGCGCCAAGAACCGCACTGACGATCAAAAACTGAATAACGTCGCTTTCCCCATAGAGGAATGCAACGAATGCCGGAATCAAAAGGACCGCCCCCTCTACTCCGAGCATTTTTGCAATAATATATACAATCATCTTGTTATTCATGTCCGCACCTACAACAAAATCTCTTCAATATCCTGAATCTGCTTTTCCATAGTAACTACGATCACATTGTCTCCAATCCGGATACAATCATCCCCACTCGGATAGATAATCTTCCGATTTCTGACGATACAGGCAATCAGATTATTAGATTTCAGAGACAGTTCTTTCAGAGGTATATCTGTGTATCTTGTCTTCGCCTTGATCGCAAATTCCAGTGCTTCCACTTTTCCATCTACAAGCTGATACATCGTCTCCACATTAGCGCTTCCCTGAGAATTTCTTCTTGCACGGACATAGCTCAGGATCGCATCTGCAGTCGCAGTTTTAGCCGATACAACACTGTCCAGCCCGAAATCCTCTACCATCCGCGCCCGTCTTTCTTCATTGATCTTCACGATCACTTTCGGAACTTGCTGACTTTGCGCAAACAATGCCATGATGATATTTTCCTCATCCATTCCGGTCAGCGCAATAAATGCATCCGTCTCTCCAATGCCCTCTTCGATCAGCAGATCGTGATCCGATGCATCGCCGTTGATGATCGTTACTTTCGGAAGGATCTCACAGAGATTTTCACATTTCTCCGAATCTTTTTCAATGATCTTCACCTGCATCCCCATGTTGCAGAGCCGTGTCGCCAGATAGTAGCTGACCCGTCCGCCTCCGCAGATCAGAACCCGCTTGATCTTTGTCTGTGCTTTTTTATGCCCCAACGTCTTAAAGAAATCATTGATTTCTGCATGGGATGCCGCCATATGCAGACGGTCGCCTGCCTGCATCACATATTCTCCATCCGGGATAAACACATTGCTTTCTCTTTCCACTGCACACACAAGTACTTTGATCTGATACTTTGCATACATTTGCGCCAACGACATACCGACCAGAGAGCTGTCCCCTATCACCGGGAATTCGATCAGCTCCACTCTTCCTTTGACAAACGTCTCAACCTTGCTTGCCGATGGCACTAAAAGCAGCCGGGAAATCTCTCCGGCCACAGTCATTTCCGGATTTACTGCCATGCTCAGATGAAGGTCTTCTTTCAAAATATCAATCTGCTTAAAATAAATCGGATTACGCACTCTGGCAATCGTATGTCTTGCCCCCAGTCTGCGCGCGATCAGACAACTCAACATATTGCATTCATCTGTGGAAGTACATGCGATCACAAGATCTGCCTCCGGAACTCCTGCGCTTTTCTGTACCTCAACACTTCCACCCTCTCCGGTTACACAGAATACATCCAGACGGTTCATCGCTTCACCGAGCTTTTTCTCATTACTGTCGATCAGAACAATATCATAATCTTCTTCCGACAGCTTTTTAGCAAGCATATAGCCTACCTTACCGTCCCCGATAATGACAATCTTCATTTTTCTTTTCCTCTTCTTTTTTTACTCTGTAACTGCCCGCTCGGGACAATCATCCCCCCAATTGGACAGTAGAAGAATTATAACACCTTTAAATAGAAAGTACAATCCTTTTCCCTTTTAAAACAACGTCTGAAAATCCCCCGAAAAATAAAGCGAGAAATCCGATGCGGTATTTGCCGAATCACCGGAAGTGCCAAAAGGCACATTCCGGGATTGTAAGCAGTCGCCAAGGTCCCGGGCAAGCCCGGACTTTGGCTCGTCGCTTATACCAAAAAAGCAGTGCCGTCAAACATCTGGCACTGCTTTTTACTCTGAATAAAATTATACGTCCTCTTTTATTCCTACTCTTCTTCTGAACGTGCTGCGATCTCTTTTTCCTGTACATCTGACGGTGCCTGCTCATACCTTGCAAAGCTGTACTCATAAGTGCCTCTTCCCCCCGTCATAGAACGGAGCACCGTACAATATCCAAACAATCCTGTCATTGGAATATCCGCTTCGATCACCTGCTTGCCGCCCATCAGCGGGTTCATACCGAGCACTCTTCCCCGTCTCTTATTCAGATCTCCCATCACATCACCTGTATAGCTGTCCGGAACAGTCACTTTTAATGAAGCGATCGGTTCTAACAGGACAGGATGTGCTTCCATAAATCCTTTCTTAAATGCCTGCACAGTTGCCGTCTTAAATGCCATTTCTGAAGAATCTACCGGATGATAAGATCCATCATAAAGTGTTGCTTTCACACCTACTACCGGATACCCTGCCAGAGGACCTTTTACAACAGAATCCTGAAGCCCCTTTTCCACTGCCGGGAAATAATTCTTCGGAACCGCTCCGCCTACGACCTCTTCTTCAAATACATACGGAGTTTCCAGATCTCCCGACGGCTCAAACCGCATCTTAACATGACCGTACTGTCCATGTCCTCCGGATTGTTTCTTATATTTCATATCCACATCGGAATTCTTCCGGATTGTCTCGCGGAATGCCACTTTCGGAGTTTCCAGTGTGATCTCGACTTTATATCTTGCCGCAATCTTACTTGCCGCGATCTCAAGATGCTGATCCCCCATACCATACAGAAGCGACTGCCGGTTTTCACTGTCGTTGACCGCTTTTAACGTCACGTCTTCTGCCATCATCTTCGCAAGTGCCTGAGATACTTTGTCTTCATCCCCCTTATTCTTTACAACGTATCTCATATATGTATACGGCGAGGAATAATCTGTCTTCTGATATAAAATCTGTGTATTCTTCGTGGAGAGCGTATCCCCGGTCTTTGTACTTGCCAATTTGGCGATAGCGCCAATGTCACCTGCAAACAATTCGGTTACTTCCGTCGGTTTATTGCCGCACATCGTATAAAGTTTGCCCGGCTTCTCCTCCGCATCTGCCCCCGCGTTATAAAGAACATCGTCTCCTTTAAGCACGCCGGAACACACTTTCACAAATGAGTACTTTCCGATAAACGGGTCTACCATCGTCTTGAACACATAAGCACTCTTTGCTTTTGCAAAATCATAATTTGCTTCAAACATATCATTGGTTGTCCGGTTCAATCCCACACATTTTCTCTTATCCGGACTCGGGAAGAAACGGACAATATCGGAAAGCAGATTTGCCACGCCCTGCGCCTGGATATTCGATCCCATCGCTACCGGAACGATGTCGCCGTCCATTACCTCTGTACGCATCGCTGCACGGATCTCTTCGATTGAAAACTCTTCGCCGTTAAAATAGCGCTCCATAAATTCTTCGCTCGTCTCTGCTACCGCTTCCATCAGGGAATCTCTCAAAATCTGTAAGTTCGGAAGACAATAATCCGGGATCTCACATTCTTCTCTCTGTCCAATGTCAGTGTATCTGCGTCCCGCATTCTTGATCACGTTGATATAACCTACCAGTTTTTCATTCTCACGGATCGGCTGGAAATGCGGAGCGATCTTCTTTCCATAACGCGCTGTCAGATCTTCCACAACCTGACGGAAGCTTGCATCGTCCACATCCATCTCTGTCACATAGACCATACGAGGAAGATTGTACTTATCACAAAGTTCCCATGCCTTTTCCGTACCAACCTGAACACCGGCTTTTCCCGACACTACAATAACAGCGGCATCCGCTGCACTGACGGCTTCTTCTACTTCTCCTACAAAATCAAAATATCCGGGAGTATCCAAAATATTGATCTTAGCTTTTTCCCACTCGATCGGTACGACACTTGTACTGATTGAAAATCCACGCTTCTGCTCTTCTTTATCAAAGTCGCTGACTGTATTGGCTTCTGAAATCTTTCCCATACGATTGGCTGCTCCTGATACATAAAGCATCGCCTCTGTCAGACTTGTCTTACCGCTTCCGCCATGTCCTAACAAAACCACGTTTCTAATCTCATCTGTTCTGTAAACCTTCATGCTGCTGCCTCCTTGCGTGTCTTTTTCTGTGCGCCCTTAACGTTCTCACAGCGCAAACAAATTATGTATATATTGTACTAAATTTCTATTTACATTACAACTATTTTATGAATTTTTCACAATATATTATTTCGTTTTCTACTCGACTTTTTCTTTACTATCACACTTTAAAGTGATAGAATATTTTTATATATGCCGTATCGGCAGAAAGACGAGGAACAGACTATGACTACAAAACGTATCGGCTTCATCGGACTCGGACTGATCGGAGGATCGATCGCCAAAGCGATCCGCCAATATTATCCGGATTACGAACTTCTTGCATTTGATAAAAATAAAGAAACTCTGGCGCTTGCAGTTCAGGAGGGAACGATCCACACCGCCTGCACTTCCATCGACGATCATTTTCAGAACTGCGCTTATATCTTTTTATGCGCACCGATCGCTTATAATACCGCTTATTTAAGCCAACTGAAACCATATATCACAGGTAACTGCATTTTAACAGATGTCGGAAGTGTCAAAACATCCATCCATGAAGAAGTCATCGCGCTTCAAATGGAAGAGCATTTCATCGGCGGACATCCGATGGCCGGTTCGGAAAAAAGTGGTTTTGTCAATGCAAAAGCACATCTGATTGAAAATGCCTACTATATTATCACGCCGTCCGCCAAAGTTTCCGGTGAAAAAGTCACAGAATATAAGACATTTATCGAATCACTTAAGGCGCTGCCGATCCTTTTGGATTATCAAAAACATGACGCCGTCACCGGGACGATCAGCCATCTTCCGCACATTCTGGCTTCTGGTCTCGTCAATTTTGTGCGCGAAACTGACACCGAAGATGAACTTATGAAACAACTTGCCGCCGGCGGATTTAAAGATATCACGCGGATCGCTTCGTCCTCTCCGGTCATGTGGCAGCAGATCTGTCTGAAAAACCGGAAAAATATCTCCCGGATCCTCAGCGCATATATCGAAACATTAAATCAGGCGAAACTGGCGATCGACACCGGCGCGGAAGAGGCTCTTTATTCCTTTTTTGAAACATCCCGCGACTATCGAAACTCCATGCCGAACAGTTCCGCAGGACCGATCAAAAAACAGTTTGCGATCTATTGTGACATTATCGACGAGACCGGAGGAATCGCCACGATCGCAACGATCCTTGCCAGCAATATGATCAGTATCAAAAATATCGGGATCGTCCACAACCGGGAATTTGAAGAGGGTGTGCTCCGAATCGAATTTTACGATGAAGATTCTTCTGCAAAAGCCGCTGTTCTTCTGCAGAAATACCGTTATATCGTCTATGAAGTTTAAGATGCCTTTATGACACCGGCATCAGTTTAACAGAAAGAGAGAGAAAATATATGATAGAATTAGCAGCCGTTACCGGCTTAAAAGGTAAAGTAACCGTTCCGGGAGACAAATCCATTTCCCACCGCTGTATTATGTTTGGTGCCATCGCAAAAGGCACAACGGTCGTACATAATTTTCTGCAGGGCGCCGACTGCCGCGCCACGATCCATTGTTTCCGTAATCTCGGGATCGAAATCGAAGACCGTGAGGATTCGGTGATCGTACATGGCAAAGGTCTTCACGGTCTGCAGGCGCCCACACAGCTTCTGGATGTGGGAAACAGCGGCACAACCACCCGCCTGATCGCAGGGATCCTTGCCGGGCAGCCATTTGACTCCAAACTTTCCGGTGATGATTCCTTAAATTCCCGTCCAATGAAAAGGATCATCGAACCTTTGACGGAAATGGGGGCAGATATCACAAGTATTCTGCACAACGGATGCGCGCCTTTGTATATCACACCGGCTACGCTGCACGGGATCCATTATGATTCCCCGGTTGCCTCAGCACAGGTCAAATCCTGTATTCTGCTCGCCGGGCTTTATGCCGACGGAGAAACCACTGTGACCGAACCGGCGCTTTCCAGAAATCATACAGAATTGATGCTAAGAGAATTCGGAGCGGATATCCGTTTTACACATGCATTGGACAGCACAAAAGCAACTGCATCCATCCGCCCCTGCGAAGAACTTTACGGACAAAACATCACTGTTCCGGGAGACATTTCCTCCGCTGCCTATTTTATCGCAGCCGGACTGCTTGTTCCGGATTCCGAAATTTTAATGCAGAATGTCGGCATCAATCCCACTCGGGCCGGGCTTTTGAAAGTCTGCGAAGATATGGGAGGCGACATTACACTTTTGAATGAACGGACAGAGGGTGGCGAACCGATCGCCGATGTCTTGGTCCGCACAAGCAAACTGCACGGTACAACGATCCAGGGCGATCTGATCCCGACTCTGATCGATGAGATCCCGATGATCGCCGTCATGGCATCGCAAGCCGAGGGCACAACGATCATCAAAGATGCGGCTGAACTGAAAGTAAAAGAAACCGACCGGATCGAGACGGTCACGGATAATTTAAAGGCAATGGGATGCGACATCTCCCCGACCGAAGACGGTATGATCATCCGCGGCGGTTCCCCGCTGCACGGCGCTACGATCCATACACTTCTGGATCACCGCATTGCTATGGCATTCAGCATCGCTGCACTGATTGCCGACGGTACAACCAAAATCTTAGACAACCAGTGCGTAGATGTATCTTATCCGAACTTTTATGATACTTTTGAAAATCTGTTATAAATATCGAAAATTTCACATGAATCACCGGCTGTTCTAAAACATCGTAGAACAGCCGGTTCATAAAACAATCCTAGCGTCGGTGTACAAGGGGAAACACGCCTCAAACCGCGTAATTTCGGTGATTTTCAGCGTTATCCTCAATCAGCGTACGTCCAGTACGCTTCAATCGTCTGCCTTGAAAATAACCGAATTATCTGCGGTTGAGGTCGGTGAGTCGAGAAGAGACAAATCTAAGCCTCTTTTAGGCACTTGAACGACGCGTACAGAGACGTACGCGGAGTGAAAGTAACAACAAAGAGGCTTAGATTTGCTCTTCATCGACCGTTTTCCCCCTTATACACCGACGCTAGCGTCAATTACGCATTACAGTCTTCCAACATTTCCCGCACCGTTTTTCCATATACGGGATGCCTCTTATAAGGCGCGATCTCGTGCAGCGGTTCCAGCACAAATTTCCGTTTGTGCATCTCTACATGTGGGATACATAATTCTTCTCTCTCCAAAACAAGATCGTCATAGAGCAGAATATCCAGATCCAGCGTCCGCGGTCCCCAATGGATCACGCGCTCTCTTCCCGCATTTTTCTCAATCTCATGGATGGATTCCAACAGTTCTTCCGGACTCAAAAGCGTCTTAAGTTCCAGACATCCGTTCAAAAAATCATCCTGCTCCACCATACCGTACGGCGGCGTCACATAAAACTTGGAACAACGGACAACTTCCGAATCCCGACAATCATTCAACGCTCTCACCGCCTCTTTCAGGTATCGTTCTTTATCCCCGATATTGGATCCCAGCGCAATATACGCTGTATGCCATGCACGTTCGATTTCCACGGAAACCGTATCCATCGGAAGTCCCACCGGCGCCCATGGTTTCTTGATCTCCACACACACTTTTTCCAGATGCGGTGTGCCAAGCAAAAGTTCTCTTGCCAGAGCTTCCGCCGCCCGCTCGATCAAAAGAAATGTATGTTCTTTCAAATAAGAATCAACAAACCGGCTCACCTCTCCGTAATGGATCGAAGCCGTCAGATCGTCTGTCATGCCCGCTTTTCTTGTATCCGTATACATCGTGATCGATACAAGAAATTTCTGCCCCAATCTTGTCTCTTCCGGAAATACACCGTGATTTGCAAATATTTCCAGATCTTTAATCTTAATTATATCGTATATTTTCATCCGATCATTGTCCTCCCGTCTGTCACTCCATGTTCACATCCTATCTGCCTTATCCTATCGGACAGCCAGATCATGTTCCCGGAAAATAGCTTCTGCCATCCGGATCGCACGGGCATTGGCCTCCACATCATGTACACGCACAAAAGAACAGCCTTGTTCCACGCCGAGAACGGTCGTCACCAATGTTCCCTCCTCCCGCTGATCTGCCGACAGATCCAAAGTCAGTCCGATCACCGATTTTCGGGAAGTTCCCAGAAGTACCGGATAGCCCAGTTCTTTCAGACGTCCCACCACACGGATGATCTCCAGGTTCATCTCATATGTTTTTCCAAAGCCGACTCCGGGATCCAACATGATCCGGTCGTCCGGGATGCCTGCCGCTTTCGCGATCTGTACGCTTTCCCTCAGATCATCCAGAACATCCTCCACATAATCTGTGTAATCGATCTGCTCCCGGTTCTGCATCAGGCAGCATGCCGCCTGATGGCGCGCGATCACTTCCGCCATGTTCTCATCATATTTCAGTCCCCATATATCATTGACCAGATCCGCACCGGATTGAAGCGCCGCCTCCGCAACTCTGCTTTTATATGTGTCGATAGAGACCGGAACGTCAAATCGTTTTTTCAACTGTTCGATCACCGGCGTCACACGGGCGATTTCTTCGTCTTCGGTGATCTGTATATGCCCCGGTCTTGTCGATTCGCCACCCACGTCCAAAATGTCCGCGCCTTGCTTTACCATTTCTTCCGCATGAAACAACGCCGCGTCCAGAGAATCAAATTTTCCGCCATCCGAAAAAGAATCCGGTGTTACATTCAGAATTCCCATAATATAGCAATGATTTTTTGTGTCAAAATTTTTCGTTCCGATCTTCATCTGTCGACCTCCATATTCTTTTTCGCCTGCTCCCAGTTACATTCCGCTTCCGCCGGACATATAAAACAAAGTCTTGATTTTTTATCACTCTCATAAAGCAGACGTTCCAGATCTGTCTGTCCGTTCCGACTGCTGCGATGTCCGCGTATCGCCTGAAGAATCTCCTTTTTCTCTTCTTTTGAAAATGCATCTCCCAGATCGTTCAGGATCGTCCCGGCAATCTCGGCGGATGCAATTTCATGCGGGATCCTTTCCTTATATTGAAGTGCTTTCCCTATATCGTGCAGCAAGGCAGCGGCATATAAAACTTCCCTGCGGATTCCAAGCCCCTCCTCAAGATTCTGGATATAAGCGATCCGTGCCACATCCAGAAAATGTTCCGCCGAATGACAACAAAACTTCCGCCCCTGTTCCGCTTCTTGAAGCTGACGGTAAGCTTCCGCATACAGCGGATGCTCCCAGATCTCCTGCAGCACATTCCGTCTCCGCTCTTTTCCCTGTAAATTCTCCTGTTCCATCTTCTGTTCCATCATTCCTTTACGAAAGCATTCTGAAAAATGTATTCTGCAAAGCTTCCTCCTCTGCGAACACACCACGTTTTGCCACCGTTACCGTCTTACTTCCCGGCTTTTTGATCCCGCGCATCGTCATACACATATGTTCAGCCTCGATCATTACCATAACCCCTTTTGGCTCCAGATATGTTTCCAGCGCATCTGCGATCTGCCCGGTAAGCTGCTCCTGGATCTGCGGTCTTCTCGCGTAGACTTCCACAGTCCGCGCCAGTTTGCTGAGACCCACAACCCGACCGTCCGGAATATAAGCGATATGAGCCTTTCCGTAAAACGGGAGCAGATGATGTTCACAGGTCGAATAAAAAGTAATATCTTTTTCTAACACCATTTCACTATGTTCCACTGTAAAGGTCTTCGCCAGATGCACACCCGCGTCTTCGGTAAGCCCCCCGTAAATCTCCTCATACATCCGGGCGATCCGCTCCGGCGTCTCGACCAGTCCCTCTCTGGACGGATCTTCCCCGATCCCCTCCAATAAGAGTCGAACTGCCTGCTTAATTTTCTCCTGATCGATCATTCTCACTTCCGCCCCTTTCTCCCAGAATATTCTCTGCACATCGGATCACTTCTCCCAAATAAGACAGCGAACCGAATGCCAATATCGTATCCTCGTTTTTTGCATCTGCAGCCGCCAGTTTTACCGCAGTTTCCACCGCTCCTGCTGCCTGCACCTGCACGGAGAGTCCCTCTTTCGCTGCGAGTTCATCCAATGTCTGTTTTAAATGTCCCGCCAGAAGCGTCCGCTCTGTATCCGGCAAGTTCACAGTATAAACCTGCTTTGCAAGCGGCAGCATGATCTTTGCGATCTCTTCATACTCCTTATCCCGGAACACTCCCATAATACAGATCAGGCGTTTTCCCGGGAAATATGTCTCCAACGATTCCCGCAGCCTTTTTGCCGCATCTGCATTGTGCGCGCCGTCCACCAAAAACAGCGGTTCTTCACAGATCGTCGTGAAGCGTCCGATCCACTCTGCCTTATAAAGTCCCTGCCGTATCACATCTTCCGGGATTTCCAAAGCATATGCCGTCTCCCATGCAGTGATCGCATTGAAAAGCTGATGACGTCCGGCAAGACGGATCGACAATGCTTCCGTTCCTTTATATGAAAACGTCTGTCCGCGATAGGTTTCTTTTTCAATCTGAATCTTTTCCGGCTCGGTAAAAATCAAAGAACAGCCTTTTTCTTCTGCACATTTTTTTATCACTTCATGTACTTCCGGCTCCTGTGCCGACGAAATCACCATGCATCCCGGTTTGATGATCCCTGCTTTGTTCGCTGCAATTTCCTCCAATGTATTTCCAAGCACGCCCATATGGTCCCGGCTGATCGAAGTAAATACAGCCGCTTTTACATTGCTTACGATGTTGGTCGCATCCAGCGCCCCGCCCAGACCGGTCTCCAGTACGACCAGATCACAGTGCGCTCTTTTAAAATACAAAAAAGCTATTGCGGTTTCGATCTCAAATACAGTCGGGCTTTGTTTTCCCTCTGCCTCCATACGCGCAACAGCTCTCTGAACTTCTTCCACTAATTCTGCAAATACATCTTCGGAAATCCATCTGCCGTCAATCTGGATCCGTTCCAGATATCCCATGACAGTCGGCGAGATATAACGCCCTGTCCGATATCCGGCGGCACAGAAAATTGAGGAGAGGTACGCCAGTACCGATCCTTTTCCGTTCGTCCCTGCAATGTGGATAAACGAAAGAGCATCCTGCGGATCTCCCAGTTCATGCAGCAGATTCCGAATCGTATCCAAGCCAAGTACACTTCCGTATTTCGACACGTTGTCCAAATATACCCTTGCTTCTTTATATGTCACGATTTTCTTCCTTTCCATCTTTCATTCGCTGTCCATAATATCACTTCTTCTTTATTCTCACAAGTATTTTCCTTGACTTTCTGAAAAACTTATGCTACTTTGAGTGTACTATTACAGTTAATACACTTCTTCAAAAAACAAGAAAGGAGAACGGAAATGATTACCATCGATTATACGAGCCGGCTTCCACTCTATGAACAGATCGTAGAACGGTTTCAGATGCTGATCATCAAAGGGATCCTCCCCTCCGGGAGTCAGATGCCGTCCGTGCGGGCGCTTGCCGTCGACCTTTCCCTCAATCCGAATACGATCCAAAAAGCCTATTCCATGCTGGAACAGCAAGGCTATATCTTTTCCGTAAAAGGACGGGGGAACTTTGTAGCCGACGTCCACACACAGATCTGCGAAAAGCAGAACCGATGCAAGGCTGACCTGAAAGAACTTGTGAGCCATGCCCGGGAGCTCGACATTTCAGAAGAAGAGTGTCACAGACTCATAGAGGAAATTTACCACACGGAGGTGTCCCATGATTGAATTAACAAATGTAACCAAATCTTTTTCTAAACTTTGTGCCGTCGATCAGGTCAGCGCCACGATCCGTGAGGGTCTGATCTTTGGACTTGTAGGCAGCAACGGCGCCGGAAAAAGTACGCTTCTGCGCCTGATCTCCGGTATTTTGAAAGCGGATTCGGGAACGGTCACACTGGATGGCGAAGATATGTTTGAGCATCCGTCCGTCAAACAGAATATCTGCTTTCTATCGGATTCCATTTTCTTTTTTCCAAATGCGACCGCCGAGACAATGTGCCGCTATTACAGGATGGTTTACCCGGACTTTGACAGCGCCGCATTTTACAGTCTGATGGAAAAATTCGGAATTCCAAAAGATCAAAAACTCCAGACCTTTTCCAAAGGAAGGAAGAAACAGGTTTCTCTTCTGCTCGGGATCTGCACGAAAACACAGTATCTGCTCTGTGACGAGACATTTGACGGACTGGATCCGGTCATGCGTCAAGCAGTCAAAAGCCTCTTTGCTTCCGAACTGCTCAACCGGAACTTCACACCGATCATCGCCTCGCACAGTCTGCGCGAATTGGAAGACATCTGCGATCAGATTGGTTTGATCCACAACGGTCATCTTCTGTTCACACAGGATCTGGACACGTTAAAATGCAATCTCTGCAAAGTACAATGTGTCATCCCGAATCCGGCAAAAGAGGAACAGCTTCTGTCCCGGCTTCCGATCCTGCAGTACGAGAAAAGCGGTTCTCTCCTCACGATCACTGCCCGTGGTTTACGGGAGGATATTTTAAGACGTGTCAACGAGACAGAGCCGTTGTTTGCAGAAATCCTGCCCTTATCTTTGGAAGAAATCTTTATCAGTGAAATGGAGGTAGAAGGCTATGACGTCAAAGATCTCTTATTCTAAATTCATACGGGAAAACATCCGCAGGAGAGGCTGGCTTCTGGCAGTCTCCATGATCCTGATGTTTTCCATGCAGACGCTTTGGACCGCGATGCGGATCGAAACGCTTCTTTCCGGTTCCGCTCACTCTCCGAAAGCCGATGTAGCCTCTCTGGAAAATCTGCATTTTGCAGGATTTTTGAACGGGTTGGAAAATCCTCTGTTTGCAGTTCTTGTGGTCCTGCTCGCTTTATGCTGTGCAGTCAGTGGATTTTCTTATCTTCACAGATCAGAAGAGACTGATTTTTTCCATAGTCTTCCTCTGGCTCGCAGGCAGCTTTTCCTGATCTCATACACCGGCGGATTGATCTTGTTTCTTGTTCCATATCTGCTTGCCTGCATCGGTACGATCGCAACGGCTTATGCGATGGGAATCGGAAGCTGCATTTCCATCGCGGACTGCCTGTTGTCGATGCTTGGATGTATCCTTGGATTTTTGATCCTGTACCAGACCGCCATCGTTGCAATGATGCTGACAGGCAAACTGATCTCCGGCATACTTGCCGCAATCGTATTATACGTTTATACCGAAATGATCGCCTCGCTGTCCAATGCGCTCCCATCGCATTTTTTTGACACCTACCATGCGTCTGCCGCCGGAAGCGCCGACCTGATCAGGAATTTTTTATCTCCGATCGGATTGTATTCCCATCTGTATGCACAAACCGGATGGTTTGAGGGCACAGACCGGCTTTCCCTGCTGCTCTCCGCTCTTTTTGCAGCGGCAGTCTGGATCGTCCTTACATGGATTATTGCATACTTACTGTACCAAAAGCGTGGATCGGAAACTGCGGGAACTGCGCTTTCTTATCCGTTTTTCGCCGGATGGGTCAAGTTTTTTGCCGCAGTGCCTGCCTCTTTGACCCTTGGACTTTTTGTCGCTTCCTTTTATGGAAACAATTCCGATACATGGGTAATTTTGATCAGCCTGCTATCGGTTGTTCTTCTGTGCGGGATCACGGAATTTATTTATCACACAGATTTAAAACAGATCACACACGGAAAAGTATCTTCCTTTCTGTCGATCGTAACGGTTGCCGGAATCCTCGTCATCCTGCATTTTGACCTTTTCGGCTACAACACATGGCTTCCAAAAGAAAGCGAATTAAAAAGCATTGCCTTTACCGCAGACAGCTTTTCCAACTACTTTGCCTATTATAATGATATAAACGGAACGAAATCTTATGGTCTTCTGGATGAAAAAGAACTCCAAACTTCCGATTTTGCTCCGGTTCTCCTGCTTGCCGAAGACGGCGTACAAAATTACAAAAACGGGATCAAAACAGAAGACATTTACGAGGAATATGCAGACGACTATACGCGGATCAGCGTCCGTTTCACTCCTAAGCATGGCGTACCTGTTTATCGGGATTATGCAGTCTCCAAAAATGCCGTGCTGGATTCTCTGGAGACACTCTGCCAAAATGAGACTTATCGAAAAAATTTGTTTCCTGTTTTCCAACTGGACACGGATAAAGTCTCTGAGGTCAAACTGACGGATATTTATCAGGTACCTCAGACACTTTCTCTTTCTTCCGAACAAAAAACGGAACTGTTTCACGCTTATGAACAGGATATCCTGGAGACCGACATCCGAATATTGCAGACAGAATATCCGATCGCCGAGCTGACCGCTGAATTTCCCACAGACTACCATGCCGGCAATGATCTGATTTCAGAAGATTCCATAGAAAGCATGACTTACCTTGCCCCGATGTCCCAAATGTATATTTACGAAAATTTCACGAACACTTTGGATCTTTTAAGCGAATACGGATATACGATCCGACGGGAAATTGCACTTTCCGATGTGCAGCATATGGATCTTGAATCCAATCTGGATGAATCAGAGCCTACAACACTGCAGGCAATCACAGACCCGGAAGAAATGCAGGATCTGCTGGATCAGCTGCATTATCCGTGTCCGGGGATCCTCGGCGGAAAAGATTTGCCCCGGCAATATATAGAGCTTTCCCATACGGCTTATCCTTATCCGATCTACTATCCATTGGTATGATAAATAAGAACTTCATCCGGCAGGATTCTCCGACCACGATGGAACCATAAAAGGCTCTAATGAGAGAACCACCCGCAGGATCCGGTATTTTCATCCGGTTCTCTGCGGGTGGTTCTCTCATTATAAAAATCTTCTCAGCGGAATCGTCACAACCCGGAGTACACCATAAAATACTTTTTTTCCGGTGCTGAGTTCTTTTGCTTCATAATTTTCTCCGTAAGAGTACGTTCCGTCTTCTTCTGCTGTTTTACTGTATGTCTTATCCCGTTCGGCTTCTTCCCGGATCACGGCGTTGAGTTCTTTCGAATCCACCGCTAGCATCAGCTCCGTATCCTGATAAGTGCTCCGCATATCCATATTGTAAGAGCCGACGATACTCATCCGGTCATCGATCAGAACCGCCTTTGTATGACAGGAATGCTTTCCCATAAACTCATACACTTTCACGCCTGTCGCATGGATCTTCTCTTTCTGGTTCAGATAATCCGTACATCCCCATGGGTTCGCGCCGCTTGCCACGTCATTTGTGATGATCTCCACCGAAACGTCCGAATCCCGGAGATTTTCCAGATCCTGATACATTTCTTTTCCGCAGATGATATACGGCGTGTAGACCGTCACCTGCTTTCCATCCTGCATCAACTGATTGAGCGAATACCACATCCACGGTTCCTTATTCGCCGCTTCCGCAGGATTATATAGCAAGGACACTTGATTTGTCTCCATCGTATAAGCATTCCAGTCCCATTCCCGGTAAGCTTCTGGATAGAGTTCCATCAACTGTTCCCGGCGTTTTTTTAATTTTTCCGCACAGTCTTTTACTTCTTTCGTACGGTCTTTGCAAAGATATTCTTTACTTTCCGGGCGATTCCACACCGTATCAAAATAAGACAGCAGCTGATTCACGGAGGAATCCCCGTCCACATCCGGCTCATATATCAACAGTTCCCTGTCAATATTTTGGGATGAAGAATAATCTCCTAGGAACAGGTTCACCGTATTTCTTCCACCGAGCAGATAAATCTTCCGGTCACAGATCACATATTTATCATGCATCCTTGCCTGCAATGTCCACGGCTTCAGCAGATTCACCGGATTGTAGATCCGCATCTCCACATTTTCATGGGCTGTCAACGCCTGAAACCATTCATTTCCGCGCATATCCAGAAAGCCGCTGCATCCGTCCACGATCACTTTCACGGAAACGCCGCGGTCGGCTGCGCAAAGAAGCGCCGACATCATATCTTTTCCGGCTTTATCCGCATTAAAGTCAAATGTGGACACAATAATTTCGTCCTCCGCTTCCTCGATCATACGCAGACGGCAAAGCAGTGCATCGGTATTGTCATTAATATATGCCACCCGCTCCGTTCCTGTCTGCTCCTGATAAAACGTCCGTGTCTGAAAATGCTTTTGAAAGGTTTCCGATACTTTTTTATGCGGAATATACGGAACGACAAGCGCCGCGATATAAAGAAGCAGGATTACAAGCAGTATTCTTTTTACCGGCAGCTTCCGCACCGACGAGAGAATCGTTTTCCAGTTCATAATGTTTCCTCCCTGAATAATTGTTCTATTCTCCCCCTCACTCTGCGCGTCCTGCCCGGATCTGCGCCGCCGGAATTGATTCCGACCACAAGTTCCTCCTCCTGTACGACCGCCGGAAAATAAAAGTCGCATGCATCTTTATCATCCGCTGTATTCACAAGGATCCGACGTTTTTCTGCTTCGCCCATCCTCACACAGTCCTGTACGATCGTCTGATTGACTTCTTTTTTGTCCGTTGCCGCAAATACAAGATCCATCTGTTCCAGATCTTTCTCTTCATACATTTTTCGATGAAGAATCAGTTTGCCCGCATCTGCCAGCTTCTGCAGTTCTTCCGTCACATCCGGCGCAATGACCGTCACGTCCGTCTGAAACTTCAATAACGTCTTCACCCGTCTCTCCGCGATCTTCCCGCCTCCTGCCACGAGGATTCTAAACCGGGATATATCCACAAACATCGGAAAATATGAATTTTTCATTTTCTCATGCCTCCAGCATATAGAGCAATGCATTGCAGATACATGCCGCAATATTGCTTCCGCCTTTCCGCCCCCGTGCCACGATATATGGCGTCTCCTCCAATGTCAGGATCAGTTCTTTCGACGGCACTACATTGACAAATCCAACCGGAACTCCGATCACAAGCTCCGGATGAATCCGTCCCTTCCTGATCAGCTCGTAAAGACGGATCAGCGCTGTCGGCGCATTTCCGATTGCAAAGATCAGAGGCTCCTGAAGCGCCGCCGCTTTCTCCATACTTGCCACCGCCCGTGTCGTCTGATGCTCCTTTGCCCAGACGGCAACGTCCTCATCCGACATAAAGCAGTGGACTTTTCCTCCGTACTGCGCCAGCTTCTTTTTGTTGATGCCGGATTTTCCCATCTGCGTGTCCGTCACGATCGACGCGCCGTTTCGGATCGCCGAGAGCGCTTTTTCCACTGCATGCTCCGAAAACACAAGATTTTTCGCATAATCAAAATCTGCGCTCGTATGGATACATCGCTTCACGATCGGCTCGGTACCCGGAATCAATTTTATTTCTCCCAACTCTTCCGTGATGATCTCGAAACTTCTTTTTTCAATCTCCGCCGGAAGCACCTGCTCGATCTCTGCCGGAATCTCTCCTGTCATCTCTTCCCTTGCTTCTGTTACTTCCAAGTTGATCTTTTCACGTTCTGCCATACTTTTCATCTACTTTCTTTTTTACAATTAACAATTGTCCCCATTATAGCACAATGCGGATTTCACCGTCCACACATTTTCCACGATCCATCTGATGACGAAGTTTCCGGTTCTCCACCGTATCAAATACAATAGAAAAATCATAGTCTTCCGGATAGAGCTGATCGGCTGCCACCTGCAGCTTCACCCGCTTCTGATTGATCCAGATCTTCTTTTGCGGCATCTGCACACGGAGCACTCCTTTTTCATTCGCCGTCTGGCAGACGATCCCGATTTTTTTATCCGGATAGATCATCACGCTGTCTCCGATCTGAAACGCATAGCTTTTGCTTTCCTGTGCTGTCTTTGTCTTTCGTTTCTGCACTTTCGCCGCATGGGTCTTTTTCAACGTTTCTTCCTTACAAAGCTGCTTTAACTCCTCCGGAAGCGTTCCGTTATACGCTGCTTTTGCAGCGGTTTCCAGCATCGTTTTCGGCATTCCCATCCGTCCTGCAATATAGAACGCACAGCTCTCCCCGGCTTCTCCGATCACCAGTTGATACAATGGTTTCAGGCTTTCTTTATCGAATGTCATCCGCGCATTGACGATCCCGTCGGTATGTTCCGCATATTGTTTTACTTCCGGGTAATGGGTCGTCACCAGAAACAGCGCGCCGCTCTTTTTCAACTCTTCCAGTATCGCGATCGCGATTCCCATTCCGTCCGTCGGATCTGTTCCCGATCCCAATTCATCCATGATCACAAGACTTTCTCCGTTGATCCTGCGCAGGATATCCAATACGTTTGCAATGTGTGCGGAAAATGTAGACAGATTCTCGGATAAGTTCTGTCCGTCCCCAATATCGCAAAGGAAACTGCTGTTCATACAGATCATGGCCCGACGGCACGTCACATGAAGTCCGCACTGCGCCATCATACAATTGAGCGCAACCGTTTTGATTGCCACGGTTTTCCCTCCGGTATTTGGACCGGTGATCACAACACCGCGAGTCCCCTCTCCCATCGAAAACTGAAGCGGCACACAGCTTTTTCGCTCCATCAGCGGATGTCTTCCGTCCTCCAATACGATTTTCCGCTCCGTATTGATCTTCGGCTCCGCCGCGTCCCATTCCAGACTCAGTTTCCCTTTTGAAAAAATAAAATCCAGTTTCTCGATCATCCGGATATTCTGTTCGATGACCTCTGCATTGTCATGGATATATGCCGTCAATTCATATAAGATCCGTCTCTCTTCATTTTCTTCCCGGATCTTAAGAAGCTGGATTTCCTCATTATGTCTGGAAACCGCCGCCGGTTCCATGAACACGGTATTTCCTGTCGAAGACTGGTCGATCACGATCCCTGCCACTTTATTCTTATATTCTTTTTTTACCGGAATACAGAGATGTCCGTTCCTGATCGTACTGAAGCTGTCTGCCATGTAGGACTTTCCCGCCCGCATCGCCCGGTCTGCCTTTTGCCGCATGGCATCCTCTTCCTTTTCAATCTGATTTCGGCACGTTTTTAGTAATTTGGACGCCTGATCATCCACTCTTCCACTGCGGATCTGCATCCGGATCCTGTCCCGGATTTCTGTCAGCGGATCCAGATTTTCCTCATAATATGCCAGGGAAATCTCATAAGTTTTTCCCTGTTCCAGATATTTTTTTAATCTTGACACCGCAGTCAGCGCCATCTCCACACCCTCCAGCTGCACTGCACTCAGACAGCCTCCTTTTTCGGCGATCAGCACCCATTCTTTTAACCCCTGAAGCGAATCCAAAGGAGGAAATCCATTCTTTTCCATCAAAATTTTTGACTCCGACGTTTCACGTATTGCCGCTGATAATTCATTCTCCGAGAGGATCGGTCTCATTTCCGCTATTTTATTCTTTGCATATTCCGTAAGGGCCAGTTCTTTCCAAACTGCTTTTACTTTGTCAAATTCTAACTGTTTTTCTGTATTGTTCATTTCGAAACTCCTTGTCTGCTTTTTGTTTTTCTTTTTTATTTCACTTTTTACTGTTTCTGTCCGCTTTTTCATCTGTTTCAAAAAAAGGAATCCTCATATGGAACAATACCGTTTTTACACGCAAATCACCGGAAGTGCCAAAAGGCACATTCCGGGATTGTAAGCAGTCACCAAGGTCTCGGGCAAGCCCGGACTTTGGCTCTTCGCCTATACAAAAAGAGAGTACATCCCTATGACATACTCTCCTTATCTCACACGCATAAAAGGCGGACGCATTCTTTTCACGAACACATCTGATGAGAACCGTGTATGTCACCAGCCTGACAGAAACAACGAATGGGATCGTGATAGAAAAAGGTATCACGAACAAAGCACCTTTTATGTGCCTTTCCCCTTACTTTTCTTTGTTGTTATCTACCTGCCACGCTGGACATCCACACACCTGCCTTTTATATTCTCTGATTCTTACTTACCGTCTTTTCGACCTCGCCCATTATAACCTGAAATTTTCCGAAAAGTCAAGCTTAAAATATGAAGCAACTCCCGAAAGCAGCTCCCGAATGAAAGATTCAGCCGCTAAATATTCAACAGATCACTGAATGCTTTCAGTGCACCGTCTGTCTCATGTGCCAGCACACGTTTCGCCAGTACTTTTCCGAGCTGTACGCCCTCCTGATCGAAGCTGTTGACATTCCATACAAATCCCTGGAACATGATCTTACTTTCAAAATGAGCCAGAAGCGCGCCCAATGCTTTCGGATCCAGCTGTTCTCCGATGATCATGCTGGACGGGCGTCCTCCCTCAAAGTTCTTGTTCTTATCCTCATCTGCTTTTCCACATGCAAACGCAACGATCTGTGCGGCAACATTTGCACAAAGCTTCTGCTGGCTTGTACTGTCTTCGATCACAACATCCGTGCCGATCTGGCTGTTCTTAAATCCGACAAACTGAAGCGGCACGATATCGGTTCCCTGATGAAGAAGCTGATAGAAGGAATGCTGTCCGTTCGTTCCCGGTTCGCCGAAGATCACCGGACCGGTCGGATACGATACCGGTTCCCCGAAACGGTTTACGGATTTTCCGTTGGATTCCATATCCAGCTGCTGCAAATGTGCCGGGAAACGGCTCAATGCCTGGGAATACGGAAGAACGGCCGTCGCCGGATAACCCAAAACATTCCGCTCGTAGACGCCGATCAGCGCGTCCAGCATCGCCGGATTTTCCAACAGATCTTCTTTCATGGACAGACGGTCTTCTTCTGCGGCGCCCTCCAAAAACTGTGCGAACACATCCGGTCCGAACGCCAGGGAAAGTACGGCTCCGCCCACTGCAGATGTGGAAGAAAAGCGTCCGCCGATATAATCATCCATAAAGAATGCCGCCAGATAATCCTCGCTCTTTGCCAGCGGAGAGGTCTCGCTTGTCACGGCGATCATATGTCTGGATGCGTCCAGTCCTGCTTTCTTCAATGCATCTTTTACGAAAGATTCATTGGTCAGTGTCTCCAGCGTCGTTCCCGACTTGGAAACAAGCACGAAGATCGAATGTGCCACGTCGATCGAATTCAGGACTGCTGCCGCATCATCCGGGTCTACATTGCTGATGAATTTTGCTTCCATCTTAAATGTATCGTGCTTCTTTGCCCAGTTCTCCAATGCCAGATACATCGCTCTCGGTCCCAGATCGCTTCCGCCGATTCCGATCTGTACGACAGTCGTAAATTTTTCTCCCGCCGCATTGGCGATCTCCCCTGTATGTATTTTCTTGGCAAATTCAGCGATCTTTTCCTGCTGTTCTACATAGAAAGCCCGTTTGTCCACGCCGTCGGCAACGACATTATCTCCGAGCTGTCCCCGTGTCAGCTGGTGAAGCACCAGACGCTTCTCTCCGGTATTGATCACCTCTCCGTTATACAACGCTTTATATTTTTCTGTCAGCTGCGCCTCATCCGCAAGTTTGGAAAGTACGGAAAGTACGTTCTCGTCCACCTGCTTTGCCGCGTAATTATATGTAAGCCCTGCTGCCATCGGAACACTGTAAGCCTGAACACGCTTTGCGCCGTTCTCACCGCTCATCACCTCTGCAAGGTTTACACGTTCTGCATGTTTCATCTCTTCATAGGAATCCAGAGTATCTAAATTCTTCCAATTTGTCATACTTGTCTCTCTCCTTTGGTCGTAAATTTCGTCACAACAATGATTATACTCTGAAAGCCCTCAAAATTCAATGCCGGCACACAGAATTCCGTGCAGAATATTCACCGTCCGTTTTCCATTTTCCCTCAAAAAACTCTCTGGATATTCCTCAAAATTTTTCTATTACTTTTTTCCCGATTTCTTTATAATGAAAATGCACATATATTTTCTTCCATGCCGGTCGGCAGGAATTTTATTGTTCCTCCTGCCGGCATTGTAAAAAATAAGACTCATAATGAGGGGTATGACATATCATGAAGAAGAACAAACGTACAATGGATCTGACCGCCGGTAATCCGCTGGTTCAGATTTTTCTTTTCTCGCTGCCGCTCGTATTCGGCACATTATTTCAGCAGCTGTACAGCTTTGCGGATACCGTGATCGTAGGACGGTTCCTCGGTGTTTCCGCATTGGGAGCGGTCGGTTCCACCTATTCCCTGCATTTTCTGACATTGGGATTCGTACAGGGCGCCTGCATCGGCTTCGGTATTCCGATCGCCCAGAGCTTCGGCGCGAAAAACCGCGATGACATCCACCGGTATCTCTGGAATGGCATGTGGCTCTGTCTTATGATGGCTCTGCTTTTAACGGTCGTCATGTTTTTTGCTGCCGCTCCGCTTTTACAGCTCGTACATACGCCGGACGATCTTTTCCCAATGGCGCTCACCTATATCCGCATCATTTTTCTTGGAATACCGACAAGTATTTTGTACAACTATTCGGCAAGCGCGCTACGTGCCTTTGGAGATTCCAGACACCCGTTTTATTTTCTGCTGATCTCCAGCCTGCTGAACATCCTGCTCGATTATCTATTGATCGTCCATTTCCATATGGGCGTAGACGGCGCCGCATGGGCGACCGTTCTCAGTCAACTGATCAGCGGACTGTTAAATACATGGTGGCTTTTAAGCAAAATCGAACTGATTGAAATCCGGAGAACAGATTTTGCGCTTTCCCGATTCCATATCAGACAACTCTGTGTGATCGGACTTCCGATGGGCTTCGAATATTCCGTTTCCGCCATTGGCGCCGTGATCATGCAGAATGCGATCAATCTGCTTGGAAGTGTTGCCGTTGCCGCACAGACTGCCGGTGAGAAGATCCGCCAGATGTTCACACTCCCGATGGAAAGCGTCGGTATGGCGATGGCTACCTACGCCGGGCAGAATTACGGCGCCGGACGGATCGACCGGATCAAAAGCGGGATTAAGAATGGTCTTCTGATCCAGGGAATTTATTGTATTTTCGCATGGATCGTGATCTTCTTCTGCAAAGGTTGGTTTGTAGAACTCGTTCTCGGCAGTAAAAGCGGAGAAGTTTCTGCACTCGCGATCCAATACCTTGCAATCATCAGCACGCTTTTTATATTCCATGGAGCTCTGATGATCTTTCGGAACGTGCTTCAGGGACTCGGATACAGCATACAGGCGATCCTATCCGGAATCGGGGAATTGATCGGGCGCAGCATCGGCGGATGGCTCGCGGTTTCTTTCTTCGGATATACCGCGATCTGCTATTCCAATCCGCTTGCATGGGCATTGGCTCTTTTCTACTGTGTATGGATGGTAACACGGATTTTAAAAAAGATTCAGACAAAGCAATAAAAAATCCCTTTCCGCTTCTCCTTTTCAGAAGTCGGAAAGGGGTTTTTATTCTTCTCATCGTTTCGGTCGGTACCTCATCTCAGACACCGTATAAACCGTAATAAATGCTTCCGGATCTTCCCGGTTGATATAATCCATCAGTTTCTGGTATTCCCCTTTATCTACGATCGTAATGATCTCATTTCGTTTCTGCATGTTGTAAGCTCCGATCGCTTCATAGACCGTGGCGCCGCTGTGAAGTTCATGTAAAATAAACCGGCGCAGTTCGTTCTCTTTCTTTGTGATGATGCAGACTCTCCGTTTCAGGTTTTGTCCGAAAATAAAATGATCCAGCACGATCCCATTGAAGTACGTTCCGAGAATACTCAGTACAACCGCCTTTTTGTCATAGACGAGCGCGGAAGAAAGTGCTACGCACATTCCGGACAGAGACATTGCCTTTCCAAGTTCCATATGCAGATATTTATTCATGATCTTCGCCACAATATCCAGACCGCCGGACGACGCATTCCGGTTAAATAAAATGCTCAATCCCAAACTTACCACTAAAATATAACAGATCACATCCAGTTCCGGACTCGCCGTCATCGATTCAAAATCCGGGAATATTTTTTCATATAGCGCCAGAAACAACGGCAGTACGATACTCGTATAAACCGTCTTCACACCGAACTCTTTTCCGCATGTAAAAAATCCGATGATCAAAAGCACCACATTTAAGATCATCGTGATCGCAGACAGCGGAAGCGGGATAAAATTAGAAAGCACGATCCCCAATCCCGAAATACTGCTCACCGACGTCTGGCTCGGCACAAGAAAAAAATAAACTGCGGCAGAGATCACTGCCACCGCCGCGGTCAAAATCACCGTCTCTTTTATCAGATCGCTGTAATTGATCTTTTTTGTTTTTATCTGTGTCTCCATTTTCATTTCCCTCACATCTCTTTTATCCTTGTATTGATCCCGCATACGATCCGATCCACCGCTGCCGCTTTCCCGGCAATTACGGTACAGATTCTTCCGACCGTCTCACGGTATGCCCGGTCAAACGCATCGACCGGCACCAGACCGTATCCGATTTCCGTACACACGATCACCCGGTTCGGATTTGCCTCGATCAGCCGTCTGACCAGACGACCGACTTCCTCTTCCGCCTGACAGCTTATCTTTTCTTTCCGCTGACGCGCTTTGTTTTCTTCCGCCCGCATCCATCGGAAAATCCATGCTTCCAGATGCAGGACGCCCTCTGCCTCCCATATGTCATCCAGCTCACAGATTGAGCCGTCGCACCACCGAAGATCCGGATACATACTTTTGGCATACGCCGTTTTCCCCTGAAATGCACCGCCGACGATCAGGTGTACTCCCTTTCTTTTTTCTTGTTTCATCATTTCTTCACTCATCCTCATATCGATGTCCGAAGATTTTCTTCCGCTCCGTGTCCCATTCTCCGGCTCTTTGACAGACAGCGGGATTCCGTAGACTACTTCCGTCACCTGAACGGCACGATTGGCCATCCGGCGGTTGATCGATCCCAACAGTTCTTTGTACCGGCTCATCTCCCGACTGTCCTTGGCGGTCTCTGAGCAGACTTCATTTGTCACAACGACGACCTGCCCGCAGAAATCACACAACGCCTCGATCCCCTCTTTGACAGCCTCAAATGCACTGCTTCCTGCCCCCGCTTCCTCAAACATTTCATTGGCTGTCAGATTCGACATACATTCCAGCAGAACGACGGATGGTCTGTTTCCTTTCTTTTCTTCCTCGCGCACAAATCCTTTCAGATCCAGATAACATTCTTTTGTCACAAAACCTTTGTCTTTCCGCATCTTTCGGTGACGGTCGATCTTTTTTTCCGTCTCCGCACCGTAGGGGATCATTGTGGCGAGATACCAGACTCCGCCGCCGGATCCTTGTTTCTCCTCGTCTGAGACTTCCTGTCCGGATTTTCCTCGTAATCGTTGTACTAACGCTTCCGCATATTCCGATTTTCCGCTTCCGCTTCCCCTGTCACCAAATATAACATTCTGCTCCTCTTTCTTTGCTCCCGTTTAATCTGTCCACTTTGCATAGCGGTATTCCAACGCTCCGGTCGCCGCGATCTGTGTGATCCCCTCCAGCTCCGGACGGATCAGATTACAGCTCTTCATCGAATAAAGCGGGATCACATAAAACTGTTCTCCTACGGCAAGGCGCTCCGCCTGATGCATCAGCTCCGCCCGCTTTGACGGATCTGTCTCCGTATCGGACGCCGCCACCAAAGCGTCATACTGTGCATCCTGAATTCCGCTGCAGTTATAGGTGCTGTTGGACAACAGCATCGACAGATATGTATAAGGATCCGCAAAATCTGCGGTCCAGTTCATCCGACACAGATCGAAATTCCCTGCCCGACGCTCGGAATAGTTCACCTGTAATTCCTGTGCATTGAGCTTGATCTCAATATTCAGATTTTTTTTCAGCTGTTCCTGAAGCACCTGCGCCGTGTCCGAATCCATCTCCAACGTCGGATAGTTATACGTCAGCACCGGAAATCCCTCCCCGTTTGGGTATCCTGCTTCCGCCAGAAGTTTCTGTGCTTCTTTCACATTTTCCTGAAACGGAGACTCGGCTTCCTGGATAAAATAATTCCCGGTCGTCTTATCTTTCATATACGCCGCGATAAAATTGACCGTTGGCTCCGTATCTCCGCCCACAGCCTGACAGAGATCCTCCCGGTTCAGCGCCAGACTGATCGCTTTTCTGACCCGGACGTCCTGCAACGGCTCTACATTCAGATTGGGGTAAATATACCGGGTCGCGATCGTCTCCGTGATCTCCAGATCTTCTTTTCCCTCATACAGGCTCATCACCGTGGACGGCAGTCCGGTCGCCGCATCTGCCTCTCCGCTTTCGTAAGCATAAAGCATCGCTTCCTGACTGTCAAAAAAACGATAGGTGATCTCGTCCAATGAAACAGCATCCGCATTCCAGTACGATTCATTTTTTTTAAGCGTCATATACTGTTCCGGTACATATTCCGCAAGATAAAACGGACCGTTCGATACACTTGTCTTTGGATCGGTATCCCAGCCGCTTCCGGTTTCTTTTGCATAGGTACTGCAGGACGGTGTATAGACCGGAAGCCGCAGCAGATCCAGAAAATAGACGCACGGTTTTTCCAGATAAAAGATCAGCGTATAGTCGTCCGGCGTCTCTACTCCGAGTTCTCCGCTCTCCATCTCTCCGTTGTAGATCGCCTCGGCGTTCCGGATCGGAAACAGATAATTGGCATAGCCGCTCCCGCTTTTCGGATCCAGCGCCCGCGTCATCGTATTCAGAAAATCCGCCGAAGTCACCGGTGTCCCGTCCGACCACACCGCTTCTTCCCGCAGATGGAACGTCCAGACCGTCGAATCTTCATTGACTTCGTAGGACTCTGCCGCCCGGTAGTCGATCTCTCCGTCCGCATCAAATGTCAATAATTCGTCCAGCGCCGATACCGAATACGTCAGATAGGTAAGGGCAATACTGCCTGCCGGATCCATCGAACCGGTATCGCTGCTTGCAGCGACGGTGATACTGTTTCTCTCTTTTCGTTCTTCTGCTCCGGCTTTGTCCGTTTTGCCGCACCCTGCTGCCGCTGCCACAGTCACTAACGCCGCCATCACTGCCGCCATCCATTTCTTCCCCGCGTTTTTCCCGATCTTGTACATTCTTTGTTCCTTTCTTCTCATTCAAATCTGGGAAGCCATCCGGTACTCTTTGCTTCGTTTTCCGCTGTGCTGTTCCGAATACAAGAAACATGCCACTTCCCGATCTTCAAACCGGTAAAGTTCCGGTCGTTCTTTCTTACAACACTCCATCACATATCCACACCTGTCGGCATAAGGACAGCCGTTTTCCTCCCCACTGCCTGTGCCGCCTCCTGACGTCAGTCCGGGAACATTTCGCCGTCTTCTCATTTTCTTCGGATCGGCAGTCAAAGTCGAAAGCATCAATTCTTTTGTGTAAGGATGCCATGGTTCCCTGTAAAGTTGTTCTGCATCTCCGCTTTCCACAAGCCTCCCATTGTAAAGAACGCCGATCCGGTCACAAATCCGCCTCACGACATTCAGATCATGGGAAATAAAAAAATAAGTCAGCTCCTGTTCTCTTTGCAGACGTTCCAATAATTGCAAGATCTGTTCCTGTACCGTCACATCCAGCGCGGATACCGGTTCATCCAATACGAGAAGTTCCGGCTTCAGCATCAATGCTCTCGCGATCCCGATCCTTTGCCGCTGTCCGCCGGATAGCTCCCCCGGGTATTTCTCAAGGATCTCCGGTTCCAGTCCTACTTTGAAAAGCATTTCCGCTGCTTCTGTCTTCCACACATCCTGCATGCCACCGCCCCGGATCTCAAGCGGTTCCGTTAAAGCTTCTCCGATCGTTCTTTTCGGATCCAATGCTTGCGCACAGTTCTGAAAAACCATCTGGATTTTTTGACACTGCGCTTTGCTCCTGCCTTTTTGTAAAGATTTCCATCGCTCTTTCAGATACAAAATCTGTCCCGCCGACGGTTCTATAATTCCGGTCATCATTCTTGCAAGCGTTGTTTTTCCGCTCCCGCTCTCCCCGACCAGCCCATAGGATTCCCCTTTTCGCAAAAAAAACGAAACATCCTGCACTGCTTCCGTCGATTTTTTTTTCAAAAAATGAAATTTTGTATATTGAAAGGAGAGATGTTCCGCCTGAAACAGGATCGTTTCTGAAATCCTGCGCTTATCCTGCGACCGGCTGCCATGTTTCCTTGCCGCTTCCACCAGTTCTCTCGTATATTGTTCTTTTGCTTCATGAAAAATTTCTTCTGCCGTTCCCGTTTCAATAATCTCTCCGTCTTTCATCACAAGAATTCTCTTCGCCAGTGCCGCAACGACTCCAAGATCATGGCTGACCAGTAAAACCGATGTGTGTGTCTCTTCCGCGATCCGTTTCAGGCGGTCTAAAATCTGCCGCTGTACCGTGACGTCAAGAGCGGTTGTCGGCTCATCCGCGATCAGCAGAGACGGACGGCATGCCAATGCGATCGCAAGCACAATCCGCTGCTGCTGCCCGCCGGAAAGTTCAAACGGATATCGTTTCATTATTTCTTCCGGATTCCGGATCCCGGTCATCTCCAGCAGTTTTTCCGCATGCTCCCACGCACGTTTCCGACTGTTTTTTTTCTGCTGCTGTGTTACTTTTTCCGTCACAGGTTCCGGATGCAGAAGAATTGTTTCAATCAACTGTCTGCCTACTTTAATCGTCGGATTCAGATAGGCAGACGGATCCTGAAACACCATCGCAGCCGAGGATTTCCCTCCCCGAATCCAAAGCTGTTCATAAGATACGTCGGCATCCTGCGGAAGAACGTCGAGAACTGCGCGCATCACGGTACTTTTCCCGGACCCGGATTCTCCGACCACTCCGACGATCTCGCCGCATCCCACGTCAAAGCTGACGTCGCGCACCGCTTCTTCTTTTTGACCGCCATGTTGAAATTCCACATGCAGATGCCTGACGAAAAGCAGTTCTTCTTTCATCTTCTGTTCCATCCTCCCTTTTGTTCCAGACCGACTCCGATCAAGTGCAGCGAGATCAACAAAAGACTCAGAACAAGGATCGGATATAACATTTGTGAGGGGTAAAGGCGCATCTGACTTCTTGCCGCCTGGATCAGACTGCCGAGACTCGCCTGTGGCGCCTCGATCCCCACACCTACAAAACTCAAAAATGCTTCGGTAAATATCGCTTTCGGTATAAAGAACGTCAGGGAAACGAGCACCGGTCCCCACGCATTCGGAAGCACATGTGTTCGCAGGATCCGGATCGGTCCCGCTCCCAGGATCCGGGCAGCCTCACAAAAATTCAGTGTCTTCACACGCTGTACTTCGGCGCGGACGATCCTTGCCGATTCCACCCAGCCCGAAATACAGATCCCAAAAAGGATACTTCCCGCATTGGCGCCGAATGTCAATGTGATCAATATGACATAAAGAAGAGACGGAACCGCATCGACCAGATCTCCGAGACGCATCAGCAGAAGATCGATGATCCCTCCCGCATATCCTGCGGCCGCTCCGATCACGATTCCCACTGCCCCGCAGATCGCCATACTGCCGATCCCGACAAACAGACTGATCCGTGTTCCATACCAGACACGCACGAATAAGTCCCGTCCAAATTTGTCCGTCCCGAAAAGATGTGCCGCGGAACTTCCGAGATTCTGCAGATCCGGATTCTGTTCCGCATAGGACTGTCCGGAGAAAATCGGAACCAGTACTGCCAGAAGTGTGAGCATTGCCAAAAGGATCACTCCTGTTTTCAATATGAAATTACTTTCTGCTTTCTGCCGATCTTTTCGTTTCATCCTGTTTTGCGTTCCTCTTTCTATACATCTTTTAAATAACTTTTCCGGATCCGCGGATCCATCCAGGCGCAGAGCAGATCCACTGCCAGGTTCACACCGATCACCACAACTCCCATAAAAATCGTCAGCCCCATGATCAGCGTATAATCCCGGTTCGCAATCGAATTGACAAATTCTCTTCCCAGCCCCGGGATCGTAAAAATACTTTCCACAACAAAACTTCCAGTCAAAAGAAATGCCGCTGCCGGTCCCGCATAATTCAGTACCGGGATCCAGGCATTTTTCCAGACATGCGTCCAGGCGATGCGGCGCATGGAAAGCCCTTTCACTTTTGCAAGTACAACGTATTCTTTTTGCAGTTCCTGTCTGCATGCATGACACATCAGCCTTGTCACAACCGCCGTCGGATAGGCTGCAAGTGATAAGACCGGAAGCAGATAGCTTGTCCACGAATCCAGTCCTACAACCGGAAGCAGTTTCCACTGTACCCCAAAAACCAACGCAAGAAGCAGGGCGATCACAAAATTCGGGATTCCGGCGCCGAAGATCGTACCGAATAGAATCGTTGTGCGAACCCACCTTTTTTGCGAAAATGCCTGAAGCATCCCCAAAAGCGTACCTGCCACAAGCGATACGATCACTGCCAGTATGCCAAGGGAAAGCGTCGTCGGCAATGCCCTCGCGATCACTTCCGTAACGCTTTCTCCCGGGTTCATATAGGAAATCCCCAGATCTCCGTGCAGCAGATTTCTCATATAAGTAACATACTGTGCAGACACCGGTTGGTCAAATCCGTATTCCTGTTCCATCTGTTCCAGCACCTCTCCGGATACATTGCCGGTCTGAAACGGACTTCCGGGCATCTGTCTTGTCAAAAAGAAAGCGACGGTTATCAGCATCCATACCGACAGCAGACTGATCAGAAACCGCTTTCCTGTATAACGGATCATGCCCGTTCTTCCTTTCCGTACAATAAAAGAAGCTTCTCTACCAGACTATCTATTGTCGCCTGATCGGATATCTGTACCTGCATCCCGTAACGTTCTGCCTCCTTTGCAGTCTGCTCTCCGATGCAGACTGCCCGGATATTCGTGTAATCAGTCAGTTTCATACTCTGTACAAATCCATGTACCGTGGAAGCGCTTGTGAACGTCACCGCGTCCACCTCCCCGGAGCAAACCGCATTTACGATCTCATCATGCAATGCTTCATGAAGTTCGCAGACCGTCTCATACAGCGCCACATCCTGTACCGAAAGCCCTGCGTTCTCCAAAGGGGGCAGCAGCGCTTCGGATCCGTCTTTTGCACGGACGATCAACACTTCACTTCCCAACTTTGCATTCTGTGCAATGGATCTGCCCAAATGTGCCGCGTCATATACATCCGGCACCAGATCGGCGATCAGTCCAAACGAACGCAGTGCCTGTCCGGTCGCGCTTCCGATCGCCGCGATCCGAAGCTCCGTCTGTTTCCGAAATAATTTTCGGATATCCCACGCCTGTTTTTCCAACTGTTCAAAAAATGTCGCCACTCCGATCGGACTTGTGAACACAAGCCAGCTTTCAGCACTTGTGCCAAACTGTTCCAATGCCGCGGTCAGCTCCGGATTCGGCTCCACCGGTTTGGTGCGGATCGCCGGAAGTTCCAGCACCTGTGCTCCCAGATCCCGAAGCTTTCGCGCAAGAGACGAACTGTGCTGTCTCGGACGGGTGATCAAAAACTGTCTGCCGCCAAGCACACGTTTTTCTGCCCAGTGAAATTGTTCTCCCAACCGGCAGACTTTCCCGACCACAATGATCGCCGGCATTCCGATCCCCGCTTTTTTTGCCTCTTTCGGGAGATGTTTCACATCCGACACGACGCTTCGTTGCGCCGCCGTCGTTCCCCGCTCCAAAACTGCCGCCGGCATATCCGGCTCCATTCCCGCTTCCAGAAGTCCGCTGCAGATCGATTCCATCGCCGTGATCCCCATCAGGAAAATAAGCGTTCCGTTCAAACGGACGAGCGCGTCAAAATCGATCTGCAGTTTTCCGCCTTTTCTCGGATGTCCGGTGATCACATGAAACGAAGAAGTATAATCCCGGTGCGTCACCGGAATTCCTGCATATGCCGGAACCGCAGATGCAGAAGTCACTCCCGGAACGATCTCATAAGGGATCTGATGCGCTGTGAGAAGTTCCAGTTCTTCCCCGCCGCGGCCAAAGACAAACGGATCTCCTCCTTTTAAACGCAGCACACGTTTTCCTTTCTGCGCTTCCTGAAGCAAGATCGCATTGATCTCCTCCTGGGGAACCGGATGATGTCCAGAACGTTTTCCCACGTAGATCCGTTCCACATGATCCGGGATCTGGCAGAGGATTTCCTCGCTGACCAGCGCGTCATATACGATCACATCCGCTTCGCAGAGCAGCTGTCTTGTTTTCACCGTCAGAAGTCCGGCGTCTCCCGGACCTGCTCCGGCAAGCCATACTTTTCCTTTCTCTGTCATCCTGCATTCCTCCCATATTTTTTCATACGAACAGCAAGTTCTTCACCCAGTTTTTTTGCCGTTTCCACAGCTCCGGTGATCGTATCTGTCCGAAACGTCTCCATCCCCTCTTCAAAATACAACCCGGTCAGTTTTAATTCTTTCCCTGAAATCTGAGCATGTGCAGCAACCGGCGATGTGCATCCGCCGTCCAGCGTCCGTACAAACTGCCGCTCGGCAAGCGCTGCCCACTCGCTTTCCCTATTGTGAGCGCAAAGAAGTTTGCCGCATTCCAGCATCCCGGACATGTACTGTAATTTTCCGTCTTTTCGGATCTGTACGGCAAGGATCCCCTGTCCCGCCGCTGGGATCATCTCTTCAACCGAAAAATACCGTCCCGGCAGTGAAATCCCAAGTCTTTTCAGACCGGCTGCCGCAAGGATCGTTCCGTCCATGCCCTCTTCCTCCAGTTTCCGGAGACGGGTCTGTACATTTCCACGGATTCCCCGCAGGCTGCAGTCCGGATACATCTGTTTCATCTGGATCGCCCGTCTGCGGCTGGATGTGCCAAGAATCCCGTTCTGTGGAAATGATCCCATTCCGGTGCGAAAGATCAGTACATCCCGCGGATCTTCCCGCACACTGTATGCCGCGATCGGAAGTTCTTCGTTCTCTTCCATCGGCAAGTCTTTCAGACTGTGTACCGCAAAATCGATCGTTCCGTCCAAAAGTGCCTGATCCAGTTCCCGCACAAACAGTCCTTTTCCCCCGATCGTCTCCAGACTTTTATCCAGGATCTTGTCTCCGGTCGTTTTCATCGTCACAAGTTCCGTTCGGATCTCAGGATATGCACACTCGATCTGCGCCCGGATCAGTTCCGCCTGCATCACCGCCAGCCGGCTCTTCCTGCTTCCGATCCGTATTACTTCTCCTGCGGATAATTCCATCTGTCTGCCGCCCCTTTCTCCAAAATTTTGTAAATCCGTTCCATATCCAGATTTTCCCGGATGATCTCTGCCAGTTTGTCATACTGCTCTTCTTTATGCTGCGCCATATCTTTTGTCCGGATTGCTTCCAGATCCATCCCTTTCTGACACATCAATATCGACAAAAATGCCTGCGTCATTTCCGCCCGGTCAAAAATCCCATGGATATAACATCCACATACGCTGCCGCACGCTGCGCCGTCCTCCTCTTCCGTCGTCAGATTCAGGATCGGAGACGCTCCATGCAGACGGATCGTCTTCCCCATATGGATTTCATATCCCTCGATCTCCACACCGTTCAAAGGAGAAAACATTCCGTTCAGATTAGAAAAAGTCCCCCCGATACGCGTTCTTCTCTTCTCCGGCTGAAATATCGTAGAAGTCGGAAGCAGCCCCATTCCGCGGATCGTTCCTCCGTGTTCCATCTGCTCCGGATCCGAAATCTGTTCGCCGAGCATCTGGTATCCGCCGCAGATTCCAAACACGATCCTGCCTGCCGAGGCATGTTTCAAAACTTTTGCTTCCAACCCGTTCTGCCGCATCCAAAGCAGATCGTCCATCGTGTTTTTACTTCCGGGAAGAATCACCGCATCAGGATTTCCAAATGCAGACGCATCCGTGACATAACGGACGGAAACGCCCTCAAGACATTCCAGCGGCATAAGATCCGTAAAATTGGAAATCCGCGGAAACCGGATCACTGCAATATCGATCAAGGCGTCTTTTTGTCTCCGGTCAAATCGTTCCGTCAGGCTGTCCTCCTCGTCCAGATCCAGATGAAAATATGGGATCACGCCAAGCACCGGTCTGTGGATCTTTTCTTCCAGCATCCGAAGCCCCGGCTCTAAGATCGAGACGTCGCCGCGGAACTTGTTGATCACCGTTCCGACGATCCGCTCTTTCTCATCCGCCTCCAAAAGTTCCATCGTCCCGACTAACTGCGCAAATACGCCGCCCCGGTCAATATCGCCCACAAGAAGTACCGGTGCATCCAGCATCTCAGCCAGACCCATATTTACAATATCGTTTTCTTTTAAATTGATCTCTGCCGGGCTTCCCGCCCCCTCGACCACAATCATATCATATTCTTTTTCCAATGTGTGAAAGGCATCCAAAATGACCGGAATATAGTCCTGTTTTCTGCGAAAATATTCTGCCGCCGACATCACGCCCGCCACTTCTCCGTTTAAGATCACCTGGGAACCGGTATCGTTCGTCGGCTTTAACAGGATCGGATTCATCGCCGCAGCAGGCTTCACTCCTGCCGCTTCCGCCTGCATGACCTGCGCCCGTCCCATTTCCAGCCCCTCTTCCGTGATAAAAGAATTCAGTGCCATATTCTGTGATTTGAACGGAGCCACTTTATAACCATCCTGCTTAAAAACTCTGCAAAGTCCCGCCGCAAGCACGCTTTTTCCGGCATTGGACATCGTCCCCTGTACCATGATCACTTTTGCCATTTAAAACACCTCCCTGAACGCCTGAAACAGCCGCATATTCTCTTCTCGTGTTTTGACTGCCACGCGGTAATCACCTTTGGAAAGACCGTCATAATTGCTGCAGTCTCGGATCAAAATTTCCTTTTCCAGCATCCGCTCCCACAGATCTTCACTCCCACGAAACATCATAAAATTCACTTCCGACGGAATATAGGAGATCCCAAGCCGCTCCATCTGCCGCTCCATCCATCTGCGCTCGCCTGCCACATATCTCCGGGTTTTCTCCACCCGGTCTGTCTCTTTCAGCGCCGCAGCTCCCGCTTCCTGCGCAGCAGTCGATACACTCCACGGCTGCCGCATCTGCTCCATCTTATCAAGCAGTTTCTTATCAGAGCAAAATCCATAGCCGAGACGAAGCCCCGGCATCGCATGTATTTTTGTAAAAGCGCGGAGTAAAAACAAATTCGGAAATTTCTTCATTCGATCGATGTTTGCCCGCGCTGTCTCCGGATTTTCCAGAAATTCACAGAAACACTCGTCCAGCACGACAAAAATCCCCAGTTTTTCACATCTCTTGAAAATCTGTTCCAGCAATTCCGCAGAGATCGTGCGTCCGGTCGGATTCATCGGAGAACAGAGAAACAGCATGTCGATCTTTTCCGTGAGAGATTCCAGTACATCCTCTCCGGGATCGAACTGCCGTTCTCGCTTCAGCGGGATCTTTTCCACAATACAGCCAGCTGCCAAAAGCGCCCGCTCATATTCGGAAAAAGCCGGAGCCGTCACAAGCGCTCTCCCCGGTCTTTTGGCAAATGCGAGCAGAAAGAGCAATTCTGCCGCTCCATTTCCGAACACGATGCTCTCTTCGCCGACCCCATACGCCTTTGCCGTCGCCGCCCGCAATTTCCGACAGCGGCTGTCCGGATAATGTGTCATCTGTAAAACACCCTGCCCTGCCGCCTTAAGTACCGCTCCGCTTGGTCCCAATGGATTGATATTCACCGAGAAATCCAACAGCGTTTTTTCCTGTCCGTATGTATAAATATCACCGCCGTGTTCATAGCGCATCCCGTTTCTTCTCCTTTTTCTTACTTCTTCTTTTCCGGATGTTTCGGACAAACGAAGTCCGACTCCGAAAAATACATCCCCATTTTCCCGATCTCTTTAAATCAGACAGAGCAGGAAGCGAAGACTGCCGAACAAAAACAGCGTCAAAATCTCTGTCGCATACATCAGCAAGGCTGCCCGCTTAATGTCTTCCGCTTCCACACTCCGAAGCGGATCTCCGATCGTCTCTTTTTTATATCGTTTGCCGAAATAACAGGCGTCTCCGGCAAGCTGTATTCCAAGCGCCCCTGCGCACACCGATTCTGTCTGCGCCGAGTTCGGGCTCGCATGTTTCCTCCGGTCCCGCCGAAAAATCTTCCATGCCTGTTTCCCGTCCATCCCGCACAAGAACGCTCCGGCGATCATCAACAGAGCGGAAATCCGAGCCGGGATGTAATTGACCACATCGTCCGCTTTCGCCGCGGTTCTTCCGATATAAAGATAGGTTTCCTCTTTATATCCAAGCATAGAATCCATCGTGTTGACCGCCTTGTAAGCAAATCCAAGGGGCGCGCCGCCGATCAGCAGAAACAGAAGCGGGGCGATCACACCGTCCGACGTATTCTCCGCGACGGTCTCCACCGCCGCCTTTGTCACTCCCTCTGCATCCAGACTGTCCGTATCTCTCCCCACGATCATGGAAACTGCCCGTCGCGCAGCCGGAAGATCCTGCTTTTTCAATTCCCGATAAACTTTCATACTTTCTGTCTGAAGCGATCTTGCCGCCAGGATCTGGTAGCACCAGAAGCTTTCCAGAGTAAAGGAAAGAAGCGGGTGGATCTTTGCTGCCAGATGCAACATCCCCGCCGGGACCGCCGCGGAAACAAGCAGGACAACGGCAAAGAGCACACTGCCGCCGATCAGCAGCCGCCGTTTTGATCCCTTTGCGATCTGTCGGCAGATCTGTTCACATTTTGTGATCAAAGCGCCGATCAGACGGACCGGATGATACAGCCAGTACGGATCCCCAAATACAACGTCCAAGATACAGCCTGTCAGACAGACAGCTAAAATCCTCATAATTTCCTGATCTCCTTACATGTTCCTCTCAAAATTTCACGTTCTGTTCTCACATAAAAGGCGTCTCCGTTCTCCGCCTGCCATTGATAAAACGGACGTTGTTTATGATCCAGCCATTCCAGGATCGCCATGATCGTTCCACCATGGACAACAAATGCCGCCCGTTCGATCTTTCGCTCCTGAAGTTCCGTTACTTTCTGTACAAATCCCTCTACACAGCGTCCGGCAAATCTTTCTCTGGACTCGCCGCCCGGAAATGCTTCCATACCGCCGCTGTCGATCCAGCGCTGATATTCCGGTCTGTTTTTCAGTTCCTCATAATTCCTGTTTTCAAACTGCCCGAAATCACATTCCCGAAATGCATCGCATACTTCCTGTTTTTTCCCCGGAAAAAGCAGTTCTGCACTTTCCCTGCATCGTTTCATAGGACTGACTGCAACACAGCTTACATCCGGCAGTATCCGGTGTAGCCTTTTTTCCCATAGATCCCGTTCGCTTCCGGAAAGGATCGGCTCATCCGTCGTCCCGATATAACGTTTTTCCAGATTTCCTTTCGTCTTCCAGTGACGGATCAAATACAGTTCCAACCTGAAATACCTGCCTTTCATCCTTTTTTACTTTTTCCGGCTCTATCCGACCAGAACGACTCCGCTCAAGATCGCCAGTTCGCAGATCTGCAGAAAATATCCTGCCAGATCCCCTGTCATTCCGCCAAACTGTTTTCTGCTCATCCATGCATAATAACCGAATATCCCGGCTGCACAGAGAAGCGCTGCCACCCCCGACACCGGGCACTGTATCACCATCCAGACGGCAGCCGCTGCCGCATAGATACACATCGCAATCCGCGTTTTTCTCTTTTGGGATCCATCCTGAAATGTCTTCCCCAGTCCGTCCTCCCGCGCCGCCGGAAATGTCACCACCGAAAATCCGCTGAGCGCCCGGGAGAGGACTGCACCGGCTGCCAGCACCGGAAGCATTTCCGGACGGACTTCACTCCACATTGCAAGGCTCCAGATCAGATAGATACCAAGTCCCAAAACCGCAAATGCCCCGGTGTGGGAATCTTTTAAGATCGCCAGCTTTTTTTCCCGATCCCCGTAAGACGCCAGTGCGTCCGATGTGTCCATAAATCCATCCAGATGGATGCCTCCGGTCAGCAGGATCGGAAGCAGAGTCATACATGCCGAAAAGAACAAAACACCATAGTCCCGCCCTAAGATCCAGCTTCCCAGAGCATACTCGCAAATTCCGATCACAATACCCACCATCGGGAAAAAACACATTGCATACTTCATATTTTTCTCCTGCCATGCAATATGCGGCATCGGAAGTTTGGAATACATCGAAAACGCAATGATCATTGACTGCAGTACGTTCATCTCTCCGTCTCTCCTTTCCTCTTCCTGCTTTTCTCTACTTCAAGATCTGATACTGTTCTACCTGAATATCCGAAAAAGATCCCATCTTTCGATACACCTGCAGTCCCATCTCCAGAAGCGGCATCACGGCAACGGCGCCGCTGCCCTCTCCGAGACACATATCACAGGTCAGAAAAGGGGTCAGGTGCAGCGCTTCTAAGATCATCGCCCCGGCCGGTTCTGCCGAAACATGGGAGGGCAGCACATATCCTGCCGCATCCGGAACCATCCGCACCGCACACAGTGCGGCCACAGCAGAGATAAATCCGTCGATCACAACCGGCACATGGTATAATGCGCCGCCTAAAAAGAGTCCGGTCATCCCCGCAATATCCAGTCCGCCTACTTTGGACAGAACATCCGGTACGTCCTGTGCATATGGAGCGTGCGTCCGGATTGCCTCACGGATCACCCGGATTTTCCGCTTAAGTCCCTCGCTCGTCAGCCCTGCGCCTTTCCCGGTCACTTCCTCCGGATCTTTTCCAAGCAGAACAGACGCCACGGCGCTGCTTGTCGTCGTATTCCCGATTCCCATCTCTCCGGTTGCGATCACTCCATAGCCTTTCTCCCGTAACTCTCTGACGATTCCAATACCGACTTCAATCGCTTTCCACACTTCCTGCCTGCTCATCGCCGGCTCTTTCGCGAAATTTTTTGTACCTCTGGCAACTTTTTTCTCCCCCACAGTCAGCCCCGATACATCTGTCGCCATTCCGATATCAACGGGAAAAATATCCACGCCTGCAACTTCCGCCATGATATTGGTACTGGCGGCTCCTTTTGTAAAATTCTCCGCCACGATCGCGGTGACTTCCTGTCCGGTCTGTGTGACGCCCTCCGCCACGATCCCATTGTCCGCACACAGGATCACCAATGCTTTTTTCTCCAGCGTATAGTCTGCGCTCCGCTTGATTCCCGCCATCCGGATCACGGCGTCTTCCAGTTTTCCGAGACTGAACAATGGTTTTCCCACCGTCATCCAATGCGCGCGCGCCTGTTCCATACTTGTCTCATCTGCCGGAAGAATGTGCCTGCGCAGCTTCTCCACTTTGTCATCTGCACACTCGTTCTCTTTTTGTCCTTGCATTGTCATCACCTGTGTCACTCCTTTCCTACGGCTTTCGCCCCATTCTTTTCCCCGTCGATCACATCATGTTTTCTCTGCCTGCATAATTCCACAAACCGCTTTGCCACCTCCGGATTGGAATAAAAATGAAGATGCGGAAAACCTGCCCACAGATTCCCCTCTATATGCACGCATTCCCAGCTTCTCTTTCCATCCGGCTTCACGGCAAGGCAGTCGCTTCCGTTGTCCGTACTGTCCCAATAATGAAATTCGTGCCCCCTCAGTTCCTCTCCCTGTTTCAGAAAAACAGAGTCTCTCTGCGCTTTCAGATGGATATAACCAAATCGTTTCAGCCGCCCGGCTGCAAAACCATTTTCTTGGATCACGCCCGCCATCTCATACTGCTTTTGGTCTTTTCCCTCCAGGCTGTCATGCAGATACAAAAAGCCGCCGCACTCCGCAATACAGGGAAGTCCGTTTTGGATCGCTTCCCGCACCGAGCGGCGCATCCTTTCATTTTCGGAAAGTGTCTCTGCATACAATTCCGGATATCCACCTCCTAATAAAAGACCGTCGATCTGTTCGGGAAGTCTGTCATCCGCAAGCGGAGAAAACGGGATCAATTCACACCCGAGTTCCCGCAAAAATCGGAAGTTGTCTTCATAATAAAAACAAAACGCACGGTCTCTTGCCACGGCGATCCGCACCGGGATCTGCTCTTCCCGTCCCCAGTCCGGCACATGTTCTCTCCTTTGATCCCATTCAGAAGCCGCCCCGCTCTCTGCAATCGAACGGATCTGTTCCAGATCGACGGTTGTTTTCAAAAGTGCTCCCGCGTCGAAAAGCTGTTGCCGGATCGCTGCGATCTCCTCCGGAAGCACCAGCCCCAAATGCCGGCTCTCCAAATGAAACAACGGATCTTCCGGAATATATCCGACAACCGGGATCGCATACCCGTGTTTGAAAAGTTCCCTCTCGATCATCTCTTTCAGCCGCGGATACAGCATCCCGGAACAACGGTTCAGTAAAATTCCTTTGATATGGCTGTTCTTCCGAAATGCCAGCATACCAAGTAAAAGCGGCACGATCGAAAGCGCCGTCCCTCTGCACGGCACAAGAAACAAGACCGGCATATGAAGCGCATCCGCCACCGCATAGGAACTGGCTGCGTCCGAATCCAGCGAAAGACCGTCGTAATACCCCATCACGCCCTCTGTTATGATCAGATCCGCATTTGCACTGTGGCGGACAAATAATTCCCGCATCACTGCTTTCTCACAAAAAAACAGATCCAGATTTTCGGACGGGATCCCCAACACTTCCCGATGGAACATCGGATCGATATAATCCGGTCCGCATTTGCAGGCTGCCACCTGTATTCCCTCCCGAAGAAATGCCGCCATCAAGGCACAGGTCACCGCCGTCTTTCCGCTTCCGCTCCCCGGCGCTGTGATCAGGATCCGCGGGATTTTACTGCTGTGCGCTTTCAGATCCTGCACATCTCTTTTTTTCTGCTTCATAACACCTTTCCTCATTGATCTTCGGATGGTTCCGGACGTCCCTCCGAAATAATGTAAACCGGATTCAATCCGGTCATCATATGATACGCGCCCAATGTCCGCGCTCTCGATACGCTGACCTGTACGATCTCCGGGTTTCGCAAAAGTCCGCATTCCTGCGCTTCCAGCACTTCCCTCAGCGTCTCCAGAGAGATCGCGTTCAGCACGATCCGGACATCCGGATTCTTTTGCTTCACACAAGCAAGGATTTCTTTTAAATTTCCGGAGCTTCCTCCGATAAACACATGAGTCGGAGGTTCCAGTTGTTCCAATGCTTCCGGCGCTTTTCCGAAAACCGGAGTCACCCAGTCTGCCCGGAACTTTCTTTTGTTTTCCTCGATCAGACGGATTCCCTCCTCTTTTTGTTCCACCGCATAGACACGGATCGTGTCGGATCTTCCCGCCGCTTCCACCGCGACCGATCCGGTTCCTGCCCCCACATCATACAGCATCGCATGTTCACACAATTCCAGCTTTGCAAGACTGATCGTGCGGATCTCCTCTTTTGTCATCGGAACTTTTCCGCGGATCCATTCCTCATCCGGAATGCTTCTTCCGATCCGAAGATCCGGCTGCTCATTTTGTACCAGTACCGTACACAGCCCATCCAGATCTTGCGGACAAAGTTCTTCGCCCCGTCTGCAAAAAATCTCTTCCTCCGGATAAGACAGATTTCTTCCGATCCAAAATGTGAGCCGGTTCAAATCGTACTCCCGGATTTTTCCGCAGACTTCCGCTCCGTTTTCCTTTCCGCCAAGGAGCAGAAACGTCTTCGCATTCCGCGCGATCATCTGCACATAATTCTGACTTCTTCCGTGAATACTCGCAAGCTTCGCATCCTCCCAGGATACGCCCAGTTTTCCTGCCAGATAGACGACCGAGGAAATGCCGGGAACCACGATGACTTCATATTCTGCGAGCACTGCTTTTAATTTCCGCGCGCCACTGTAAAATCCGGGATCGCCGGAAAGAAGTACCGCTGCCGTCCGGATGTGATCTTGTTCTTTAAGCCACGCACCGATCGCTTCCGGCTGGTAACTCTCCAGCACTTCTCCTGATGCATGACCGCTTTCTTTTAACAAAACGGCGGCTTGCCGCACCATCCGTTTCGCCCCGATCACGGCATCACATCGCCGCAGGATCTCCTGTGCTTCCATCGTCATCTGGTTTTCTTTTCCCGGACCGATCCCGACAAGATACACCCGCTTACACATCCCGATACCCCCTCGGCGTCACCATATAACCGTCCAGATTTTTTGTCTGTTCATTTCCGACATAGACCGTGGTAAACATATCCGCCTCGGTCTGTTCCAGTTCTTCCAATGTGAGGATTTTCTTTTCTTCCCCGTCGCGTCCGATATTTTTGACGATGCCGCAGACCGTATCGGCACGTTTATATTCCCGCAGGATCCGGCATGCCCGCGCCAGATGATCTTTCCGCTTTCTGCTGGACGGATTGTAAATACAGATCACAAAATCCGCCGCTGCCGCTGCCCGGAGACGCGCCTCGATCTTCTCCCACGGCGTCAGAAGATCGCTCAGACTGATCACCGCAAAATCATGCATCAGCGGAGCGCCCAATACTGCCGCTCCTCCGGTCGCCGCGGTGATCCCCGGGACGATCTTTAATTCCACCCCCGGGTAATCCGCTTTCAATTCGTACATCAATCCTGCCATTCCGTAGACTCCGGCGTCTCCGCTGCACACCATCGCCACATCCTGCCCCTGCTGCGCCTGTTCCAGCGCCATCTTACAGCGTTCCGCCTCTTTTCGCATCGGAGTCATCAAGAATTGCTTTTCCGGAAATTCTTCCCGGATCAGATCGATATAGACCGTGTACCCTGCGATCACCGGACACTGTTCCAGCGCCTGCCGTGCCTGTGCCGTCATCTGCTCGCCTGCGCCCGGTCCAAGTCCTACCACATAGACGATGCTCATACCGTATCCTCCTCTCTGAAATGCGTGCCGTTTGTGTGATCTGCCGCGCCTATATACATAACGTTTCCACGATCTGATGTCCCCGGATTTCCACTGCTCCTGTCATCCGGCGGCAGGCTGGCTTTCCGGAATTCCGTGGTAAATGCCGGATTATAAAGTTCGGATCGGTCGTACTGATCTCCAAGCACATTTCCGACGACGATCAGCGCCGTCTTTGTGATCCGATTCTCTTTCGCCGTCTGCTCCAAGGTAGATACGGTACAGCGGCAGACTTTCTCATCCGGCCAGGTCGCCTTATATACGATCGCGGCCGGCGTCTCCGGCGCATATCCTCCCGCCTTTAATTCTTCCTGAAGTTTTCCGAGCAGCCCGGTACTCAAAAATAAAACCATCGTCGCCTGATGCGCCGCAAAACTCCGGATGCTTTCTTTCTCCGGTACCGGCGTTCTTCCAGCCATTCGTGTGATCACGACCGACTGGGATACGCCGGGCAGCGTATACTCCGCTTCCAGCGCCGCCGCCGCTCCGCAAAAGGAACTGACCCCCGGACAGATTTCATAGGAAATATGCTCCTTTTTCAATGCGTCCATCTGTTCCCGGATCGCACCGTAAAGGCAGGGATCTCCAGTATGCAGACGGACAACGTTCTTTCCGGCGCGCTCTGAGCGGATCAGAACATCCAGCACTTCTTCCAGCGTCATCCGCGCGCTGTTATAAACTTCACATTCCGGTTTCTTCTGATCCAGAAGCGCCGGATTGACAAGCGAACCTGCATAGACGATCACATCCGCTTCCTGAAGCAGACGCGCCCCGCGCACCGTGATCAAATCTTCCGCGCCGGATCCGGCGCCCACAAATGTAATCATGCCTGTTCCTCCTTCATGATCAAAAGTGAATAATATCCCGCATCATCCGGGATTTCTTCCACATTTTGATAAATCTTCTCCGTTTCCATTCCACAGTTTTCAACCATCCGGATCTTTTGTCCCATCTCTCCGGCTTTTTGCTTCACATAAGGCATTTTCCGTCCGGCTTTCATCAACACCTTTGTTCCCGGAAATCCAAGCGATTCCTCAATCTCGTAAGACGCCGGGATCACATGCAGTTCTTCCTTATTCTCCACAAGCCCGATCCCAAGCCGCGCTGCCGCCGCACAAAAAGACGGGATCCCCGGGATCAGTTCCGTCGTATATCCTGCACGTTTCAGCCGTTTCTGCACATACAGACAAGTAGAATACACGGTCGGATCGCCAAGCGTAATACAGGCGATCTTCTTTCCCTGATCCAGCAGTTCTCCGGTCAGGGCCGCGCAGGCGTCGTGGATTTCGATCAACTTTTTTTTCTCCTTGATCATCGGCATTGGAAGATATAACTTCGCTTTCTCCTCCATCTCGGGCACCATCGGCAATGCGATCTGATATGCTACGCACCGCTTCAAATATTCCGGATAACGTGCCGCTTCTCCGGCGGCTTCCACTTCCGGCGCTTTTAAGGACGCGTCCGATACGACCACTGCCACAATGTCACATTCCCGGATCGTGCTGATCGCTTTTACCGTCATCAGTTCCGGATCTCCCGGTCCCACTCCGATCCCGTAAAAAATTCCCTGCATCTTCTTATGCCTCCTGCCATTCTGCTCCTGCTCTTATCTTTTTTAAAAGAGCTTCCGCTCTTTTCGTTTTCCCGAGTATCCCGTCTTCGGTAGAAAATACGATCGCTTCCACTTGAAGCGATCCTCCCGCACGATGGCGCAGATGAAAGTCAATCCGCTCCATCACCCGCTCCATCACTCCGGACAGGATTCCTTTTTCTTTCAAAAGTTCCAGCGCTTCCGTTGTCGTAATACAGCTCAGGATCGCCTGTACACACTCCGCCGAAGCTCCCTCTGCCGCCGCATAGGCTGCCAGCACTTCCATCCGGCAGTCCGCCTGTCTCGAATGAGTATTCATCACACCGGCCGCCACTTTGATCAACTTGCCGATATGTCCGATCAAAAGCAGCGACCGCATTTCCAGATTCACCGCGGCGTCGATCGTCTCCCCGATATAATTGCTGCATTTGACTGCCTGATCCGTATCGACGCCAAGCTGCTCTGCCAGAAAGTCCCTCCCGTAATTGCCGGGAACGACACAGCAGCGGTCGATCCCATTTTCTTTTAACATCTTCATTTCCAGAAAGATCGTATCCGTCAGCGCTTTCTCACTCATCGGCTCAACGATCCCGCTCGTTCCGAGTATGGAAATCCCGTTTTCGATCCCCAGTCGTGGATTGAATGTTTTGGCGGCAAGTTTTTTCCCCTCCGGAGCGGAAATGATCACAGATAAACCGCCCTGATACCCGTACCGGATGCTCTGTTCTTTTACCGCCTCCAAAATCATCTGCCGCGGCACCCGATTGATCGCAGCGGCACCGACCGGCTGCTCCAGCCCCTTTTTTGTGATCCGTCCGATCCCCTCTCCGCCGTCTAAATAAATCCCCGGCTCCGGTTCTTTTCTTACTTCGGCATAGACATAAATCCCGTTCGTCACATCGGGATCATCCCCGCTGTCTTTGCGGACCGCACACCGCACACCATGTTGTCTCCGCTGGATCTGTTCCACTTCCAGATCTAGCTCGACCCCTTTGGGCGTCATCAGACGTACCTGTTGTATCACTTCTCCGGACAGGAGCATACAGACTGCAGCTTTCGCAGCGGCGGCCGCACAGCTTCCGGTCGTATAACCCGTCCGCATTTTTTTCTGTTCTACCCAAACTTCGCTGTTATTTTTCACCGCACCCCTCTCCTCCCGTCATTTGTATTCTTCAGATCACAGCCGTGATATGCTCCACGAACATTTTTCGGATTCCCCGGAATTCTCCGAGCCCGCGCAGGATCACCCGGACTTCATATCCGTTCTCTTCCAATTCGGATTTCCAGGAATCCTCTTCTCCTGCCATATCATTTTTCGCATGATCGCCCGCTACCAGCATGAACGGCATCAAAACGACTTTTTTACATCCCGTGATCTCCAGCTTCGTCTGCACATTCTGCAGATTCGGAAATCCCTCCACGGTTCCCACAAGTACCTGACGGTAGCCGAGCAGATGAAACGTATATTCCAACGTCGGGTATGCCGAATTGGCATGATGATCCGTTCCGTGTCCCATCAGGATCAACGTCTCGTCTTCCGCCGGATCGACCTCCGCCATCACAGCGTGCACTGCTTTCTTATAGTCTTCTGCCGTACTAAGAAGCGGCGCTCCGATCTGCATCGTTTCAAAACGATCCCGGTACGCTTCCGCCGCTTCCAGCATCCGGTCGTTCTCGATCCCGTTGATCACATGGGTCGGCTGGATGACCGCCGTTTCGATTCCGTCTGCCGCCATCCGCTCCAGCGCTTCCTCCACATTATCAAATGTCAGATTTTCCTTTCGCTTTAATTTCCGCAGGATCATGCCGCTTGTAAATGCGCGATAAACGCGGTATTCCGGAAACTGCGCGGCAATATACTGCTCGACTGCCGTGATCGTCCGTTCCAGTGTATCGAGATGGCTTGTTCCAAAACTGACAACAAGGATTCCTTTCTTCTGCTCCATCTTTGTCCCTCCTTTTGCTTTTCTGCCAATAACCTGCCGCCAATCCGTCAAAGTAACCGTTCCAATTCCGCGATACTAAGCGGCGGATGTTTTTCTTCTTTTAATATTCCACGCGCGCACAACCTCCGATAAAGCCGTAGCGCGCCGGGTTCCTCCAGATTTGTCCGGTACAAGGCATCCGTATCGGCGCAGATTTCTTCGGGTGTTCCCATCCGCAGGATTGTTCCGTCTTTCATCAGAACGATCTCATCCGCCCAGGCGCAGGCGTACTCGATATCATGCGTCGCGATCAATACCGTGATCCCCTCTTCTGCAAGCTGATCCACATAATCATTGACGATCTTCGTATGCTTCGGATCCAGAGCAGCCGCAGGCTCATCTAAGATCACGACTTCCGGATGCATCACGAGAATATCCGCGATCGACACCTGTTTCTTTTGTCCGCCGCTCAACGCGTGGGTCGGACGATCCTGAAACGGTGTGATCCCAAGCCGTTCGATCACCTTACGCACTTCCTCTCTTGCCTCTGCTTCCTCCACTCCCAGATTCAAAATGCCAAATGAAATCTCCTGTATCACATTGGCCGAAAAAAGCTGGCTGTCCGGATCCTGAAATACGATCCCGACTTTGCTTCGCAGTTCCAGAAGTCCTTTTTTTGTATATTCCACCGGTTTTCCATGGAATAAAATTTTCCCATGATCCGGACGGTGTATCCCGTTCATGCAGAGGAACAATGTAGATTTCCCGGAACCGTTGGCTCCCATCAATGCAACTTTTTTTCCTCTTCGAATCTTCAGATTTACCTTTTGAAGTGCCGGCAGTTCCTCCGGATCATAAGAAAAGGAGACATCCCGTAATTCCAGTATCACCGGCGCTTCCCTCTCACTTTTTTTCATCGTGTCCATAATACCACTCCCATCAGAATGAGTTCAAATACGATCACCGCTGCCAGTTCCTTTCGTTTGACCGGACGTTTCTCATGCAGCACACGGATCTTTCCGTCGTATCCGCGCGCTTCCATCGCGGCGTACAGATCGTTGGAACGCTTCAGGGCACGGACGAAAAGCACCGCGCATAGTTCACCGAACGAACGCAGCGACGTCCGATAATCCTGATACCCCAATCTGCAGTTCTGCGAAGTACGGATCGCCGATGCGGTGTCCGCCAAAATAAAAATATAGCGGTAGATCAACAGCATCAATTCCGTTAAAAGTTCCGGACAGTGCAGCTTTTCCAACACATAAAGGATTTCCGGCATCGGCGTGTTCAACGACAGCACATACAGGCAGGAAACCGACGCAAGCGAACTGCCGATCAGCCGTACCGCCTGCCGGATTCCGTCCCGGCTTCCGGTCAGATACCAGCTTCCGATTGAAACAGCATAAGCGTCCAGCGGCGTCTTTGACAGATTGAGGATCATTGCCGCCGTCCCCAGTATCAAAAAAGCCAGCGGAACAAGCATCAACTTCCGGTAAAAAGGAAACGGGATCCTACCTTTTTTCACAGTCAGAATCCCATTCGCCAATAATACCAGCACCGCTGCCGCAAGCGACCTGCTGATCAAGCAAATCAGCATTGTCGCCGCCGCATAGGCAAATTTTAAACCGGCATTTACACCCCTTAATCCGGAATGGTAACAATAATGATCAATTGTATGCATACCGGCTACTCTTCATCTTTCATCCATTTTTTTCGTTCCACGAACCGTCCCATCACAAAAGCGATGATTCCAACGCCGATCCCGGTCTGCACGCAGAACAACATACTTTCCACTTCTCCCGGAAGTTCTCCGCCGATCATGGTTTCCAGTACCGGGGTAAACCACGGTTCGTATTCTCCGTGGATTTCTTCCACCATCACGCTTCCCGCGTCGTCCGAACCGCCGAATTCCGCATCTTTCAATGCAAACAACGGAATAAAAGCGATCAAAACAGCCGCGATCAAAAGTCCTAAAATCAATTTCTTATTCTTCTTCGCCATTTTGATCAGACCTCCTTCAAAAATCCGACTGCTTTCAGCTCCGGACGCGCGTAGGATTCCAACGCGATCACGATCACAACAGTCAGGATCCCCTCGATCACTGCAAGCGGAAGCTGCGTCGGCGCAAATACTCCGAGGAATTTCACTGCGGACGCCGCAATTCCGCCGGATTCGGATGGATAAGCAAGCGCGAGCTGGATGCTCGTCACACAGTAGGTAAAAAGATCACCTAAAAATGCGGCGAGAAATACCGATACTTTCCGATTCCATTTACATTTTTCACAGAGCTTATAAAGTCCAAACGACACAAGCGGTCCGGCGATCGCCATGGAAAATGTATTCGCTCCCAATGTTGTCAGTCCGCCATGAGCCAATAAAATCGCCTGGAACAACAATACGATAATCCCCAGCACACTGACTGCCGCCGGTCCCAACAGGATCGCGCCGAGTCCGGTTCCGGTCATATGGGAACAGCTTCCTGTGACCGACGGGATCTTTAAAGACGAGATCACGAAAATAAACGCGCCGGACATGGCGATCAGCGTGATCGTCTTTCGATTTTCTTTTACTCTTTTTTTCAGGGAAATCGATCCTGCCGCAAGAAACGGCAGACAAATAATGCCCCATGTCACACAGAATGCCACCGGAAGATACCCTTCCATAATGTGCATTGCATTCGCAACCGGAGCAGTGGCAAACAGGATCGTAAATGCGACCGTTGCCCTGAGAAATGCTTTTTCTTTTTTTGTCATACTCTCTTCTCTCCTTTTGTAAGTTTCCGTTTTGAAATATGCCAGGTAAACCACAAAACAAGAGACTTTGTGCAGCGTCCACCCGGTTATATTCCCGTAACCCTCTCAGATTCCTTTAAAAGCGGGTATTCTGACTTAGGCATCAAACACACTGTTCCGCCTTCTCATAGACCATTTGTCTACAATGACATCATGGAACAGCACTACTCCCATACAGCAACGGGCATTGTGCAGGACTCTCACCTGACTTCCCCGACGCACTGCTTTTCAAAAAACAGCGCTCCCTTTTAAAGTGCTTGCCGAATCTGAAACCTGAACCGCAGAACCTGCGGATCTGATATAGTATACCATAGTTGTTATATGATTTCAATCCTGCGTGCTGACCGATTCGGTGATTCTGATTCGGTGATCCCGGATCCGGTTATGACCGCTCTTATAAATGTTCCCGAAACCACGCGATGATCTCTTCTGCTTTTTTCCCGTCTTCCTCCGGTTTTCTGATCACAACCAGAGAGGCTCCGTTCTCTTTTGCCGCCTCCAGCTTTTCCGGAAATCCTCCGGCTTTTCCGGTTTCTTTCGTCACAACGTATTTTGCATCCACATGAGCGATCATCGCTTTGTTCATTTCCTTTGAAAACGGTCCCTGCATCGCCAACAGATGTTTCCCCTCAAAACCAAGCCCGATGCTTTTTTCCACCGCCTCTTTTGTAGAAAGAACTCTCGCATAGCATCGGCTGCGGAACTCTTTTAATCTTGTGTATTCCTGTAATTCCTTGCTTCCCGTTGTGAGCAGGATATTGCCTGTTGTCTCCTCCAAATATGTCACCGCTTCCGCAATACTCTCTACAAATACACACCCCTCCGCCGGTTCCCGGCTCTCCCGCAGACATCGGATATATGCGACTGCTTCCGCCCTGCATGCCTCCCGGATGTTTTCCGTGACGATGCGGGCAAACGGATGGGTCGCATCGATGACCAGCGTGATCTGTTTCTCCCGAAGAAAGCTCTGCATCTGTTCCTGATCCATCCGTCCTCTGACCACTTCCGTATTCTCACAGACTGCTGCCGAAGCCTCTCCGTATTCTGTCGCAACACTCACATAGACATGCACCGGATATGCACGGAGCGCCCTCACAAGCGCATTTCCCTCCGTCGTCCCGGAAAACACAAGTATCTGTTCCATATTCTCTCCTATCTGAATCTCAACACTTTTTCTCTTTCCACCGCCGCCGCCGTCATGCCTTTCCGGCGATTCTTTCCAAACACCGGCTTTCCATCCGGCGCGCAGGCTCTCGCCGCCCGCTCGCAGACATTGTCCACCCCGGTCACCGACCGTACAAATTCCGAGGATTCTTCCACCTCCCCGGTCTTCATCAGTTCCTCCGCAGAATAACAGCGAAACGGGACATGCAGCTTTTCCGCCAGCCCGATCAGTCCCGGCTCGTCCTGCTTTAAATGGATACTGGCGATCGCAGTGATCTGTTCCATCCGGCATCCATGCTCCTCCAGGATCTCCCGCAGTCCGCTTTCGATCGCCGCTTCCTCCGTTCCCCGTCTGCATCCGATCCCCACCGCAAGATTCTGCGGGATCAACTGCAAGATCCCGGCAGGGCAGGCTTCTTTTTTCCCGCTGACCCAGATTCCAAAACCTTGCCGCTTTGCAAATGCTTCTAATTCTGATTTGCTCCCGCAAAGCCTGAGACGATCCGGGAATGTGCCCTGCCACGGATATTCCGCATAAAACCCGACACATTTCCCATCCAAAAGCGCCGCCGAAATCTGTTTTGCCGTAGTTCGATTCCCGATGCGAAGCCGGTTATCCGCAGCAAAAACATCCACCGCAAAAACCTGTTCCACATCCGTGGCCGTTGTGATCACCGGTTTTGCTCCCACAGATCCGGCGATCTCCCGGGCGATCTCCACGGCTCCGCCCACATGTCCCGACAACAGCGGGATCACATATTCCGCCCGTTCATCCATCACAAGTACCGGAGAGTCCGTAAACTTATCTTTCACCCAAGAGGCGATCAGCCGGACGGCGATCCCCGACGCGCCGATGAACAAAAAGGCTTCTTTGCCCCAGTACTGCCCAATCCATGCACTCCGTTTTTCTTTCTCCGGAAGCGGCGCAAGACAGAGTTCTCCCTCGTTCTTATCTGCAAAGCGTTCCACCGTATAGCAGGAACAGCGATATCCGATCTCCGTTAATTTTTTCCCTATCTCCCGGTTCAGCCTGCTCCCCTGCTTTGTAAAGCTGATCACCCGGATCTTTTTCTCTTCGTTCATTCCTTTTTCCCTGTTTCTTGATTTTTCTGCGTTTCAGCTTTCCTGCTTTTTAATATGATTTCGTTGTAAAAACGGCTACGGAACGCGGCTTCATCACGAATTCCGATTCGATCCGCACTTCTTCTCCCTCCGGATAAACATATCTTCCCGCACCGTCTCCATATGTGTTCACGCAAAGATACCATGTTTCTCTTCCCTGCAGATCCGGCAGAAAGATCCTTGTATCCTCCCAATATGGATTCACTGCCACATAAACAATATCGTCTTTTCCTTTTTCCGAATCATATCCGGCAAAAGAAACCGCCAGCATCCGTGCTTCTTTCTCGATATTCGGCTCCCCGTATTCGTTCCTTGTGTTCAGAGAACCTAATCCGCAGACTGCATCCGGCAGCTTTTTCCGGATCACCGTATGTTTTTTCCGAAAATGGATCATAAATTTGAAAAACTCGAACAATTCACGGTTTTTCTCCAAAAGACTCCAGTCCAGCCAGGACACCTCATTGTCCTGACAGTAGGAATTGTTGTTGCCGAACTGTGTGTTCCCGAATTCATCGCCTGCCAGAAACATCGGCGTTCCCCTGCTGCACATCAGTACCGCGCAGGCATTGCGGATCATCCGAAAACGAAGCATCTTTACTTCCGGATCGTCGGTCTCCCCCTCCGCTCCGCAGTTCCAGCTCCGGTTGTCGCTCGCGCCGTCGGTATTGTCCCATCCATTGGCTTCATTGTGTTTCGTATTGTAAGAATACAGATCGTACAGCGTGAATCCATCGTGACAGGTCAAAAAATTCACACAGGAATTGTAGCCCGCATACCGTTCGTTGCCGTCCTGCGTGTATCCGCCGTACAGATCTCCCGATCCGGATATACACCACGCCGCAGTCCACGCCTCCCAGAGATCGCCTTTCAGGTAACTGCGCAGACAATCCCGGTATCTTCCGTTCCACTCTGCCCAGCGCCGGTTTGCCGGAAACTTTCCGACCTGATACATGCCACCGGCATCCCATGCTTCCGCGATCAGCTTTACATTACTCAAAACCGGATTGAACGCCAGACTTTCCAAAAGCGGCGGATTGTTCATCGGAGAACCGTCCGCATTTCTCCCGAGGATGCTTGCCAGATCAAACCGGAATCCGTCGATCCGATAGTTGATCGTCCAATACTGCAGACATTCCAGGATCATCTGCCGCACCATCGGATGGTTGCAGTTCAAAGTATTGCCGCAGCCGCTGAAATTGTAATAGTTCCCATCCGGCGTCAGCATATAATAAATCTTATTGTCAAATCCTTTGAAACAAAATGTGGGACCTTTTTCATTTCCCTCCGCGGTGTGATTGAACACAACGTCCAGGATCACTTCGATCCCATTCTCATGCAGCTCCCGGATCAGCGTTTTTAACTCCGTCCCCTCCCGGTTGTATTCCTCGGCAGCCGTATAGCTCGTGTTCGGCGCAAAAAAGCTGACGCTGTTGTATCCCCAGTATTCGAGCAGCTTTTTCCCATCCACCTCCCGGCAGTTCACAGTCTCATCGAACTCAAAGATCGGCATCAGTTCCACCGCGTTGACGCCCAGTTCTTTCAGATAAGGGATCTTCTCCCGCAATCCCTCAAATGTACCTTTCTGTTCCACACCGGAAGACGGGTGTTTCGTAAAACCGCGGACATGCATCTCATAGATGATCAGATCGCTCATTTCCCGTTTTGACTGCGGCATATCGCCCCAGTCAAACACATCTTTCACTACCCTTGCATGATAAGCGCCCTCTTTTTTCTCGCCCCAGATCCGCTGTCCCGCCACTGCTCTCGCATATGGATCCAGCAGTACGTTTTCTTTCCTGAACCGCAGTCCTTTTTCCGGATCCCACGGTCCGTCCACACGATAGGCATATTCCAGCTCTTCAATATCCAGCCCAAAAACGATCATGGAATATACATCCCCGATCCGGTATTCATCCGGAAACGGCAGCACCGCATACGGTTCTTCCTCTCCCCTGTGGAACAGCAAAAGTTCACAGGAAGTTCCGCCGGACGTGTGCACGGTAAAATTCACCCCCACCGGAAGCGGCGTCGCTCCGTTCGTCTCAAACATCCCCGGTCTTACAAGATAACCGGAGATCTCGCCCACCGCATTAAACGAAGTGTGGGATTCTACTGTATAACTTTTCATATCATGTTTCATCATCGTTCTCCTTTATCGGGAAATGCATTTCCACCGCAAAACCACCTTTTTCCTCCTGTCTTCCATGATCCAGAAGCACGGTTCCTCCGTGTGCTGCCACGATCTGGCGCACGATCAGAAGCCCCAGTCCATGACGCGGTTCTTCCACGCCTCCGTCGCTCATCATATAATGCGGAGTGCTCTGTAATTTCTGAAGTTCTTCCTCGCCAATACCGATCCCGTCGTCTTCCAGCCGGATCACAAACGCTCCGTCCCCTGCATCCGTTTCTACCATAATACCACATCCATCCGGATTGTGTACCTGTGAATTTGTCAGGATGTTCCCGATCGCCCTGCAAAGCAGGTCTTTATCTCCGCGGATCATCCCGCGGCCGCTTCCCTCTTTTGCTTCAAAACAGATCGGATATTTCTCCTCAAAATCCAGATTGGCGAATTCCGCGACCGTCTGTCTGACCACCGCCGCCAGACTGATCCGTTCCATATGAAGCGGCTGCATTTGATACTCCAGCTTGGAAGCGAGGTTCAGATCATTTACGAGATTTTTCATCTTCACACTCTGCAGACGGATCATCTGCGCCCGTTTTCGCGCCTCGTCCGGAAGTTCTGCGTCATCCTCCATCTGCGCGGCATATCCCATGACCATGGAAAGCGGCGTTCGGATATCATGCGACACGCCGGAGATCCAGTTCGCACGGGCACGCTCTTTCTTCTTAAGTTCCTGTTCCTGTATTTTTAGTTTTTCGGACGCTTCATTGACCGAATGCGCCAGATCCGTAAACAGTCCTTTCTCCCGGACATAGACCCGTTCCTCGGGAAGCGCTTCGATCCCGCGGATCAACGGGCGGATATATCTGACGATCCCCGAAGTGGAAAATGCGTAGATCAGAAACACTACCAGCAGATTCACAAGAAAGATCATCACTGCATTTCGCGGCAGATTTTTGATCAGAGACAGATCATACGTATTCCACATCGATTTCCAATACGTCTCTTTCGGATGTCCCATGATCAGCAGATCATTTTCTCTCGCCGCGGTTGTCGTCGGATAATCCTCGATATACCCCAACGTATCCGCGGAAATCTGCGCAGCCGTATAATGAAGCGGGATCTCCGCCGGCAGGTTCTCACTGCACCATACAACATCGCCGGTCCCGTCTTGAACAAGAACCGCCCACGCATCCCGCTCTGCTAAAATCTGTTTTCCGCGTTCCGAAACAAAATAAGTTCCGTCTCCGTTTTCCTGTAATTCCTCCGTCAGTTCTTCCGTCGCCTGCCATCCGCCCCCGCTTGCCATTCCCTGAAACGAGACACCGATAAACAGGCAGATGTTCAGTACAAACAAGACCAAAAGGGAACATACAATGATCATGACAAACCGGCTGACCAGTTTCAGTATACTCTTATTTCTCATCTTCTACTCCTTTTGCGTTCATTTACAAAGGCGACTCACTCCTTGTCTGCCAGCGTCAGTTTATATCCCAATCCGCGCACCGTCAGCAGTGATACGGGGCTCGACGGATGTTCCTCGATCTTCTCCCGGATCCGGCGGATGTGCGCCATCAGAGAATTTTCATATCCGAACGGATTATCCCCCCATGCCGCTTCACAGAGCTGATCGATCGTCACGATCCGCCCCGCGTTCCGGTACAATGCCTGTAAAATCTCAAATTCTTTTGCCGTCAGCGGAATCCGCTCTCCGCCGCGGATCACTTCTGCTCTGGAAAAATCAATCTGACTTCCTTTCAATGTCACGACTGGTTTTTCATCTTTATAGAAACGGCGAAGTATGATCCCGATCCGAAGAAGCAGTTCTTTCGGCAGAAAAGGTTTCACAAGATAATCATCCGCGCCAAGCCCGAGTCCGTGTAGCCGGTCTGAGTCCTCCCCCCGCGCCGTCAAAAATAAAATCGGGATATCCAGAAAACTTTTGATCTGTTCAAACAGGAAAAAGCCGTCTCCGTCCGGCAGCATCACATCCAGGATTGCCAGTTCGGGCGTCCATTCCTGACAAACGCCAAGCGCTTCCCGCACGGTTCCCGCGGTTTTGATCTGCATATACCCGTCCTGATTTAAAATCGATACGACCATCTGTAAAAGCCCCGGTTCATCATCTACAACTAAAATCCGTTTCTGTTTCCATCTGTCAAAATCCATAACAATTCCTCCTACTTTCTCCTGTCAAAAATTATACCACCACTTTCCGGACACTCCTATCCCCCGGTTTCATTTGTAAGGTAATCGTAAGGTATTCACAATCCTAACGCAAGATTCGTTTTTTATACTCATTACAGCGGAACGAACAAACGTATTTTCAAAGAACGTTTCCCTCCAAAGTTCCCGCAAAAAAACGCCGCATTTCCGCGGCAGAATGAGGTGTCATACGATGAATATCATTGAAACAAAGAATTTAACCAAATCATACGGCAGTTTTACCGCTGTCTCCAATGTAAACCTGCATATCCGGAAAGGATGTTGTGGTCAAGCATTTTTGTAACACTTATGGCTAATAAAATCGGTGGATTGCAGTTTGGAATCTATCGGAACTGTCAGATTTCATCAAGGGTGTTTCACACCGCTGTCGCAGCTTTGCCCTTGA